>Ga0209475_10000963_pt1 | contig 42306 bp, 32 predicted proteins | sample tdDd471_FD_187128 | JGI IMG/M metagenome (GOLD analysis project Ga0209475, IMG submission 187128) | Marine sediment microbial communities from the Atlantic coast under amendment with organic carbon and nitrate - tdDd47.1 (SPAdes)... | ecosystem: Environmental > Aquatic > Marine > Coastal >... | reverse complement strand
ACATCCGTTTTTGTGAATTCCTCCCCAAAGGCGACATTATTGGCTGCCAGCACATAGTACTGGTTTTCAATCGCCCTTGCTTTAAGTAGGGCTTGCCAGTGGCTGAGCCGTATCAATGGCCATTCGGCAGCGACAATAAGAGCCTGGGCTCCACCCAGAGCAAGTTTACGAAGGAATTCACAAAAACGGATGTCGTAGCAGATTGCAAAACCAAAAGAGACTCCCTCTATTTCATGAACACAGTGGCTGTTGCCCGCTTGCAGATACTTATGTTCGTCGAGCATGGGAACAAGGTGAACCTTGTCGTAGCTAGCAGTAAGATCACCACTTCGATTGATAATCTGGGCCCGATTGAGGATTCCTGTCTGGCTTTTTGCGGCAACTGAACCACCAGCAAACCAGACTTTATGCTTTTGTGCCAGCTCACCGAGAAATGCGGCCTCTTCTTCTCCTTCATCACTTGCTAGAGTGTGTAGATCTTTTAAAGCGTAACCTGTAGACCAGAGTTCTGGTAAGACGATAATATCCGGAGTTGGGTGCAGGTCGAGTGCCCGATACACCAGCTGTTTGACTTTATTATAATTAGCTGTTTTATCTCCGGCAGCAACGGCCATTTGTATAAGAGCAATGTTCATATCTACCTCAGCTCCTGTCTGGCAATACTGTTATGTTGTATCTCTTAGTTATTTCCCGGTTGAGAATCGGGTCTTTGATGAATATTTCGCAAGATGAGGTGTACACAACATCACCTCCTATTATGGGCAATGTTCCGCTGAGAAGAGAAGGACGTTGACCGGCCGGAGCATCTGCTTTGATGAGAGTGAGCAGCTCCTGATAGTGTAAAATTGCTCCAAATGTTCCTGACTGGTAAGCCACCCAGTCCCCATCTTTTATTACTCTTGAGCCTAGAGAGATGTTGTCCCAATGATCTTTTATCTCATCTACATCCCAGAAAACATCCCCTATAACCTTGTCACACACCTGTTTTGATTTTCCAACTGATACCGCCTCCAGCTCGCGGTCTGTATGATCGCTTGCTACAGTCATGTACGTCTTGTTGTTTTGATCGGTTGACAGAAAAAATTCTACTTCAGGGCTGGTTTCTTGTCCAACGACAACTATTGTATTGTGGTTGGTTATCCGGGAAGGGCTGATCCAGTACATTGCAGGAATGTTATAGGGAGTGGCTACCCCAAGTTTTTTGAGTTCATCAATATGTGCCTGGACTGATTTTTGATCGCGGCCTGTATAACCTGCTGCCACACAACAATCCATCTGAAGTTCAATGGTTTGCTTTTCACCATTTATCTGCTCTGAAACTGATTGAAAGGTAAACATTGATTGTCTCCAGTTTTGTTGAGGTGCTGGAAATTATTTTCAACAATATATCAACGTAAAGTGTATTTGACTATTCTGGAATGCCGAAAACAAGGTTGACATCTTGTTGTATCTTTGTATCGTTATTACACAACGTCGACAAAATGTCGATAAAAAACATATAAGCATAGGTGTTTTTCATTTTTTCTAACAAAAATGTGAAAACTGTGTGTGATGAAATCATGCTGAGGAATGGACATATGAAAAAGTGGCAGGTTTGGATCGATCGTGGTGGAACATTTACAGATGTAGTCGCCAAGCGACCCGATGGAACTCTGGTTACCAATAAACTTCTTTCTGAAAATCCTGAAAAATATAGGGATGCTGCAGTTCAGGGGATACGTGAGCTCCTCGGCATTCAGGGAGAAAATCCCATTCCCGATGATCTCATAGAAAATGTTAAAATGGGGACCACTGTCGCAACAAATGCCCTGCTTGAGAGAAAGGGTGATAGAACCCTGTATGTCACGACAAAAGGTTTTGGCGACGCCTTAAGGATAGGCTATCAGACCCGGCCGAGACTTTTTGATAGAAATATCGTTTTGCCGGAACTTCTCTATGAAGAGGTTTGGGAGGTTGACGAGCGTTTGGACAGTATGGGCTCAATTATTACTCCCCTCAATGAGAAAATGGCGAGACAAGGCATGCAGGCGGCTTATGACCGCGGAATACGTTCCGTGGCAATTGCTTTTATGCACGGTTATCGAAATCCTGTCCATGAGGCAAGAGTATCCAAGATAGCAGAGCAAATCGGTTTTCAGCAAATATCTGTCAGCAATCAGGTAAGCCCACTGATGAAGCTTATATCACGCGGGGATACAACTGTTGTAGATGGCTATCTTTCGCCAATCTTGCGGCGCTATGTTGACCAGGTTGCAGATCAGATTGGCTCGGGGCCGAGGTTGATGTTTATGCAATCCAATGGTGGCCTGACTGATGCGAGACTGTTCCAAGGCAAGGATGCAATTCTCTCAGGTCCTGCGGGTGGTGTTGTAGGTATGGTTCGAACCGCATCGATGAGTGGCTTTCAAAAAATTATCGGTTTTGATATGGGTGGTACTTCAACGGATGTAGCCCATTACAGCGGCGAATTTGAGCGAAGTTTTGAGACAATGGTCGCCGGAGTTCGAATGCGGGCGCCGATGATGCATATCCATACTGTGGCCGCGGGTGGTGGATCAATTCTTCATTTCGACGGATCGAGATACCGCGTGGGGCCGGAATCAGCTGGGGCTAACCCGGGTCCCGCCAGTTATAGGAGAGGTGGCCCATTGACGGTTACCGATTGTAATGTGATGCTGGGGAAAATCCAGCCGCATCATTTTCCAAAAGTCTTTGGTCCGGAAGCCGATCAGAGTCTGGATGCAGAAGTCGTACGCCAAAAGTTTGAGGAGTTGGCCAGCAGGATCGCTGTTGCAACCGATCAACCCGTTCAACCAGCGGAGAAAGTTGCCGAAGGATTTTTGAAAATTGCCGTTGAAAATATGGCAAATGCTATAAAGCAGATATCGGTTCAGCGCGGTTACGATGTCACCGAATATACCCTTAACTGCTTTGGTGGTGCCGGAGGTCAGCACGCCTGTCTGGTTGCTGATGCCTTAGGCATGAAAAGTGTCTTTTTGCACCCATTTGCCGGAGTATTATCGGCCTATGGAATGGGGCTTGCCGATGTCAGGGTAATGCGTGAATCCCAGCTAGAACATAATTTTGGAGAGGATGCGGAACAGATAATTACCAACCGAGCAGCTCCACTCATTGATGAAGTTCGAGTTGAGGTTGCCAAACAGGGGGTTGCTGAAAAAGATATCAAAGTGCAGATAAAGGCGCATCTCAGGTATGAGGCGACCGATACTTCAATCCTGGTCGATAGTGGCACCCCTGCAGAAATGCTCCGACATTTTGAAAAGGCGCATAAGCAGCAGTTTGGTTTTGTTGCTGAGGGAAGAGGGTTAGTTATTGAAGCCGTTTCCGTAGAAGGTATTGGCGTGAACGAACCGGTGATTGACCCGGTGCTTGATGTTCCTGATGTAATCGATGATCCCGTTATACAGGACAAGGTCGCGATTTATACCCAGAGTGAGAAAAATGAGGTGCCTCTTTATGTGAGAGAGAATTTGACTGTAGGCCAGTCTTTAACTGGTCCCGCAATAATAACTGAGGCTACTGGGACTATTGTTGTAGAGGACGGCTGGCGGGCGCAGTTGAACAACCGGGATCATCTGATCCTGTCGCGTTACAAAGAGAGGCCAAAGGCACATGCTATTGGTACGGATGTCGATCCGGTCATGTTGGAGGTTTTTAATAATCTCTTTATGTCCATTGCCGAGCAGATGGGGGCGACGCTGGCTAACACCTCCTATTCAGTTAATATCAAGGAACGGCTCGATTTCTCTTGTGCAATTTTTGATGGCACGGGCCAGCTTGTGGCAAATGCACCACATGTTCCAGTTCATCTTGGATCAATGGGTGAGTCTGTTAAAACGGTGATCAGGGAAAATAGAGAGTCGATGCGACCAGGCAATGTTTACATGCTGAACGCTCCGTATAATGGCGGCACACATCTCCCTGATGTCACAGTTATTACACCGGTCTTTGATGAGACGGAGGAAGAGGTCCTCTTTTATGTGGGGGCACGGGGTCATCACGCTGATATTGGAGGAAGGACTCCAGGCTCTTCGCCGCCAGACTCTACCCATATCGATGATGAAGGGGTTCTGATTGATAACTTCCTGCTCGTTGAAGAAGGCAGATTGCGGGAAAACGAGACCCGTCAGCTGCTCGGTTCCGGAAAGTACCCTTGTCGTAACATAGATCAGAATATGGCTGATCTGACTGCACAGATTGCAGCTAATGAAACGGGTCAGCGTGAACTGGTGAAAATGATCGAACACTTCAGCCTTGAGGTGGTAAAGGCGTATATGGTGCACGTTCAGGATAATGCTGAGGAGTCTGTGCGTCGGGTTCTGGATGTACTTAAAGATTCTGAGTTCACCTATCCGATGGATGGCGGCAATCAGATTAAAGTGAAGATTCAGGTCGATAAAGGACAGCGACAGGCTACCATCGATTTTACCGGCACCTCCCCACAAAACAGGGGTAACTATAACGCACCAGCTGCTGTTTGTAAGGCCGCTGTACTCTATGTGTTCAGGACACTTGTAAACGATGAGATCCCACTCAATGAGGGGTGTCTTAAACCACTCAATATTATAATCCCTGAAAAAACAATGATCAGCCCGGTATATCCTGCCGCAGTAATTTCGGGCAATACCGAAGTTTCACAGGCTATCACCGATTGTCTGTTTGGGGCCCTTGGTATTCTTGCCTCCTCCCAGGGGACAATGAATAATTTTGTTTATGGCAATGATAAGTATCAGAACTATGAGACTATTTGCGGTGGTACGGGGGCCGGTCCTGATCACCATGGAACCAGCGCTGTCCATTCTCATATGACCAATACCAGAATGACCGACCCTGAAGTTGTTGAGTGGCGGTTTCCTGTAATGCTAAACTCCTTTGCCATACGAAAAGGCTCTGGAGGTAAAGGGGCATTTAAGGGCGGTGATGGAGTTGTGCGTCGCATGCAGTTTCTCGAACCGATGAAAGCCACTATTCTCTCTTCCCACCGGGAAACAGAACCCTATGGGCTGGAAGGAGGAGAGGCTGGCAAATGTGGTGAAAATAGTGTTATCCGGAAAGATGGTACCGTCATCTCTGTGAAGGGAAATGATGAGGTAGATATGGCTGCTGGTGATATTTTTGTAATCCAGACTCCAGGTGGTGGTGGATTCGGTTGTGCAGGTGAGTAGGATGTATATTTTCCCAAATTTCTCATAAACAATGAAACTCAAGATGTTTATGAGAAATTTGGGTAGTTGATAATGAAATCAGAAATTCAAATAGGAGTAACGCTGTCCTTGAATTGGATTACTCTGGGGAGTCATCAATATGTATTGTGATCCACAAAGCGGGGTATGAAGTTTCTATATAATTACCAGATATACGCAAAACCTCTTGGATGTTAATTGCTACAAAGAAAGAAGAAAAATAATGAACGACAACAATATCCCGTTTCAATCTATCGATTGGTCCCAAATACCAAAAACTGAACATAAAGGTGAAACTGGCATTGCATATTGGCAAACTCTTCAATTCTATGGCCTTAGAATTAGAATAGTTGAGTATTCAGCAGGATATGTGGCTGATCATTGGTGCAACAAAGGTCATGTTGTCCATTGCTTAGAAGGTGAAGTTGTTAATGAAAATAAAGAAGGTACAAGTTCAGTTTTAACAGCGGGTATGTCCTATGTGGTTTCAGATGATTTAAGCTCTCATCGTTCAGTAACAAAAACTGGTGTAAAATTAATGATAATTGACGGTGACTTTCTAAAATTGAAACAATAAAAAAGTATAACCAGGTGATTAACACCATTCACTTCGAGTGGCTTCTAAAAAAAGCTGCCTAAAAAAATGTCTACTTTTAGTTGACCACCTCAGGTTTCATCTTTTCCATTTATTACACTGTTAACTGTCTTCTTGGAGGCTCAAAGTTTTGTGTTTATACTCTTTGCGTAAGCTCAAGGATTCTGAAATGGCTCAAGGCCTCTCACTTCTTCATGAAAATTTGCAATGGCTTGAAGAACGCGGTATTCGTCAGTGGTCCGCTGACTTAATTAAGCGAGCTTATCCTGAGTATCAGAAGTTAGGAGAGAATTTCGTTTTCGAGCACAAGAATCAGATTGTTGCTGTGCTTTCAATACATAAAAGAGCCCCTTCCTATTGGCGAGAAGTGCTGAATACCCTAGATCATAGGTTCATGTCCAAGCTTGCGGTTGACGTCAGCCTTCGTGGACAGGGTTTAGGACGGCGAGCACTGCAAGCAGCACAGCAGTTATTACGAGATGAAAAAGTGCAGGAATTATTCTTAGAAGTTTCCTCTGAAGAGGGCTTTTTAATTCAGTACTACAAGGAGCTGGACTTTGTCGTAGTTGACCGAATTGGCGTTGAGCTTGAGAGTGGTCCTTATGATATGGTCCTAATGAAATGCGCTTTGGGCCAGTAACATTTAACCAGTGCTTGGAGGTTAAGATTACCATATCGAAGATCTGCATTTCACATTTGTTCATGAACGTATGATGTCTGCTGATACGGTGGTTCGTCGCAGGGAAATGCAAATCAGTAGATTCTGGACGGCCAGCCATATCCGAAGTACAGCATATAAACCTTTTCAAACCACACCTGCTATGCGCCCGTCTTTTAAAGATATTTCAGAAAAACTCCTTAGCACCATCAACAATCAGCCACCTACAGGAAATCGTTAAGATACATATAGTCAGGGGTAAGTTGACCATTCAACAGGATTACAGCTTTTTTTATCTCTTCTGGCAACCTAAGATCCTCAAACCCAACCCTGTAGTCAGCAGATGCAATAGCTACCACATATTTTTTCAGCTCCGACGAAAAAAATGAGGAGGCTTCCCGAGGGAATTCACAGGGGAGATTATCAATTGCCATGACTGTGACACCGCCTTCACAGATTCCATCTTGGAATGCATCTCCTTCAATAAAATATGTATAGCAAGCCTTATCTGGCATCGTCGATTTTTTCGTTATCTCAACAGCTCCCTCAATGTCACAACTGATGTCGCCGATAACCTGTAATCCCTTTTCGGCAGATTGGCCAAGACTCGATTTCAAGTTCTCACGGGTAATAAATCTTGGATAATCTTCAGTCCAATAAACACAATTGAGAAGAATTTGAGGCTGGGGAAGATAACGCTGAAATATTGATTCATAGTTTTCGGGATGCTGATAATAATCCTGAAGATTGAATTCTCCTTGGTGCGGTTTTACCAGATCTTTCTCCTTGAAAACGATCCTGTAGATATACGAATTATCCAACTCCCCTTCAACAAGTCCGTTGGCCAGTTGACCTGGACTAAGATCTTTTATGGGGAGAAGGTCAAGGATGTGTTGCACCCCTTTCGCAACATTTCCATACCCGGTAATGCCTATGGTTAGAGGATGGAGTTCCGGCGGAACGCCATTTCTTGAAATGTCTTCGCCAATTTTCTTTATGTTGGTCTCAGCCTCGGTAATTGTGCTGTAATGGTAAGCCTGTTTCAAATCCTGAAAAGGCGTTTTTATGCCTTGAAGTTCCTTTTTTCGGGCAAAAGCAACAAGAGTCTCTATTGTGCCGGCCATCCCGGCAAAGGGACTGAAGGTAATGATGCGGGCATCCTGGTCATTACTCATTTTTTCATAATCAACCAGATTGCATCCCAACTCCATCAATCGCTTTAACAGCCCCATGTTATAGTCCTGCCCCTTAATAGTATGGGAAAAGAACACATAGGTTTTTGAAGATTGTAAAAACTGAACAGGTACTTCTTTAACAGCAAAAACCACATCGGCATGATCCAGACTTTCATTAATTTCGGCACCGGCCTGTCGATATTCCTCATCTTGGAAAACTCTAATTTCTGAGGGTTGGACAATAATATCCAGGTTGTTTTCCTGTCTTAACTCTCTTACGGTATCCGGGATTATGGGAACTCTCTTCTCCCACTCGTTCTTGTCTTCTCTTCGTATTCCGATACTTTTTTTCATTGTATTCCTGATATTTTTATACGTATTAAATTCATTGATTAAGCTTGCAGTTGCCTTGTTGGGCCCTTCTGTCTGTAGTTGTTAACCGCAAAGAGATACCCGAAACGTTTCATCTCATCAAGTACTGGCCGATAAATAGCTTTACTCGTTGGTCTCTGCACTCCTTTTAGGGCGATTTTATTTTCAACAATAAGCTTAGCTGCAATTGCCGCTGGAAGTGAAACCGACCTCGACATGGCCGAATCGCCTCCAGGGTCACCTTCCAATAAGAGCGAAGAAACTCTTTTCTCCTGAAAACCAGGGAACTCAGCCAGAAGCTCAGTATAAATAATAACCATATCCCGCTCAGAGGGAGTGTAGTATAACTTTCCCGTCATTCTTTCAACCAGAACATCGGCATGGGTACCTTTCTTAACTCCGATGGGTTCTTTTCTTAGCATCCCGAGCCAATGAAACCTTTTGATAAAATCAGAATTTCTACTTAACTTCAAGTAGTCAGCTACCTGGTCTTTAAGTTGACTCCTCTTATCTGCCTTGATGACTCCAGCAATGAGTCCGGCATAGGTCATGCCAGAAAAGTCTTTAATACAGCTCGTGTTGAAAAGATCGAGTTCAGCGAGATACTTCATAGTATTACACCAGCCGGGAAAACGAAGTAAACCACGATAGAGAGAGACATCTGGTTCAAGGCCAAAACAGTCCAGATATTTTCCAGCATCCCTGTTGGGGTATGTTTCAAAAGTTCCAATTCCATCTAAATCTACCAGCCAGTGGTGATCGAAGAGATCCCGTGCGTACACCTCAATTCTCACCCCACCCTTGAGGTAGGCGGCCGGCGACTGAGCCGCAGAAATAAGACCAAGGGGGCTCCAGGAAAATTTATAACCAAAGGGATTATTATTACATGCAAAGGATGGTAGACCGGCCCCATAAGAGGTAACAGACGCCACTCTTCCCTTTTCGGCCTTCACCTGATCAATCATCTGCATGGTGTTCATATTATCAAGGCCCGGATCTTCACCTATTTCATTGAGTAGAATGATGTCACGTTCCCGACATTGTTTGTCCAAGGCTTCCATCTCAGGGCTTGCATAGGAGGTGGTGACCATATTTTTGCCGTGCCTGATACAAGCTTTAGCAACCTCAACATGCAAGTGTGGTGGAATCATGCTGAGCACCAGATCCGCCTCTAATACGATACTCTCCAGCACATCAACTTGATCCACACTCCAGCCAAGGGCCACGCCACCAGGCCGTCCAGCGACAAGACTCTCCGCTTCAGATTTTTTAAGTGAGGTAACCAAAACTTTGTAACCACATGTATCAAGAAAATAATCGATGGCAGGTTTCGTAACATATCCCGCACCAAGAACTGCTATTTTTGTCATTTTCAGATTATTCCATGTCCTCAATTTTATGATAAACTTGCATGCCACGGGCTTCGATTTCCTTCATAAATTCATGGGGAGGAACATGACGTACAGGAGAAAGGACACCTGGCTCTGTAATTTTTCCAGAAAGAATCATTTGCGCTGCAATACTGCAGGTGAATCCGACCGTGCGGTTCATGGCGAATAAACCTGTTTCAGTGTCTCGGTAATCAACGAGATCATACGTTACTTTTACTCTTTTGTTATTTTTAAGCCCCCAGGCCTCCACTCGTAGCAGTGCAACATCTCTTTCTTTATTGCCAAACTGGAGTCTTGGGCTTAAGCATTGGGAAAGAAAGGCCCGTGGAGAGACCTTAGCGCCACCTACTGTAACCGGTTCTTCCTCCAACAGCCCCAAGCCCACCATGGTACGCCAAAACTGTGAATGACCAGTCCATCGTAAGGCGTAGCGCCCCATATCTTGTAAACCACTACCCAAGCCGAAAAGCTTGATATATCGCAAGGCATCTCCATTGGGATACGCTTCTACCTTTCCCACTCCATCAAATTCAATTTCATGGAGGTTCTCTTCTTTAAACAAGTCAGTGCCGGGGACAGAAAAACATTTCCCCTTTTTCATCATCTCTGCCTGACGAACGTATACATCAAGCACCCGGTCAAAAACCCAGGAAATTTTATACCGGATAGGGCTCGTATCGGCACATTCTGGAGCAGGAATTCCACCTCCGTATGAATTGAGGCCGTGTACCACATCTAATTCGTCAACCGCCAAACGCCCCATGATCAGGTCAATACCAGGATCAAGCCCCATTTCCGGTAGAATGATAGTATTACTCTTGATAGCAGAATCATGTAACTGCGCCAGGTCATAAGTGTAATTAGAACTAACGAATGGGATTCCTGCTTTCAGTGCAGCTTGGGCAACAGTAAGAGCGAGAGCAATGGGCAGCATGCAGATAACTACGTCAACTTGAGCCGCTATAAATTCATCGGCTAGATTTCTTTTTTCAGAGACATTAAGCCTGAGGGTTGACGTCTTGTAGTATCTCCTCGCGCTAAGGAACCTGTTGGCTTCAGCTAAACTTTCCTCTGTTGGAAAAAGATCTGCGGCGACAATCTCTTTAACGATATCACTTGATTCGAGATCATGTATGGTTGCTTTTCCTTGCTGCCCCATACCCAGGACAATTGCTTTCATTACGAGTTCCTTTTGACGGTGGTTTGATAAAAATTATAATCAACCAGTTAACATTCAACTGTGCTGTATTGGTCTGCTGCCATCTGATCAAACACAATTGAATCAAGTAATCCAGAACTTGATGTTATGTACCCCTCATTAAGCCTTAAAGGGTATACCAATTTACTAGTAACTTGAAATATTTAAATTTACCAAGGCTTCCTTTTCTTTTGCCCGAAACTTTGTTAAAACATAAGCAATTCACTGCATACTAAAAGTTATCAAAATGGGATACCACAATAAACGGAACAGTAAATTCTAACCTTCAACATGGGGCCATGCAAAGTATCCGGGCAACGTGCCCGTTAGTTGTAAAATTGTGCGGAGGCAACTTCCGTCATTTCAATTAAACCTTTGGGAGATATATGATGAAAAAAATGAGCTATCAATTCTTGATTACCGCCATGGTACTTGGTGGATTGTTGATTGCACCGCTTCAGGCATCCGCTGCTCAATCGACACTAGATATTGCAAAAGAGAGGGGATTTATCAACTGTATTATAGGCAACTCCTTTGTTGGATTCTACACCGTAGATGAAAAGGGCGATTGGTCCGGAATGGACATAGATATCTGTAGAGGAGTTGCTGCCGCCGTCTTTGGAGATAAAACCAAGGTAAAATTCAATTCGGTACAGTGGGCTCAAAGTTTTACCTCAATCAAGAGTGGCGCAGGTGATCTCCTTTCCAAAGGCATGACCTGGACTCTTTCAAGGGACACAGCACAAGGACTCGATTTTCTCGATACTTATTTTTACGATGGACAGGGTTTTATGGTTCGTAAAGACCTCGGTATCTCCTCAGCTAAAGAGTTGAAAGGTGCGACTGTCTGTGTATTGACAGGCACTTCATCAGAACTCAACCTGACAGATTTCAGCCGTACTAATAAACTTGAGATAAAACCGGTCGTATTCGATGACTCGGCCGTGCGTAATACTGCTTTTTTCAACAATAACTGTGACGCTATTACAAATGACAAATCTGGCCTGGCCGCAGCCCGCTCCTCAGCTGAAAAGCCTGCAGATTATGTCGTTCTTCCTGAAACCATCTCTAAGGAAGCCCTTTCTTTTGCTGTTCGTCAAAACGATAGTGCCTGGGCCAATGTTGTAAAATGGACTTTCGCAGCTATGCTTGAAGCGGAAGAGCTCGGTATCACCTCTGAAAACGTTGACCAAATCCGTAAAACAACAACTAATCCTGTAATAAAACGATTTCTCGGTTTAGAGGGTGATTTGCACAAAGGATTGGGTCTTAATGCCGATTGGGCATATCAGGTTATCAAGCAGGTTGGGAACTATGCCGAACTCTATGACCGAAATCTTGGACCCGACACAGCACTTGCCCTCGAAAGAGAGGGTACACTCAATGAACTGTGGACTCGCGGTGGTCTCTTATATTCTAAATCTTTTAGATAAATAGTTTGTGAGGTAATGGAGGGAAATTCCCTCCATTACCTCACACCGCTCTGTGCAACTGGGTAAGCTTTACAAACACCCATAATATAAGGCAGAATATGGTAGCTCCACAAAATGAGCTAAATGCATCAACTCGTAAGCTAAAAAATCTCATTTACGACTCATCTGTTCGATCCTGGTTTATCCAGATTTTTGTGGTGCTCTTCACCGCGGGAATTGCTTATTATCTTTTCTCAAATATTGCCACCAACCTCCGCCAGATGGAGCTTCCATTTGGTTTTTCTTTTATCGGCTCAACAGCAGGCTTTGATGTGAGCTGGTCACTTATCCCATACGACCCATCCATGTCATATGGCCGAGTTTACCTCGTGGGTATTGTTAATACCCTTGTCCTGTCAGTGCTTATCATTATCTTTTCCACCTTGCTGGGAATTGTGGTTGGGGTCTTGCGCCTGTCAAAAAATGGAATGGTCGCACAAGTTGCCCGCTGGTATGTGGAAGTTTTTAGAAATATCCCACTTCTGGTTCAGATAGTATTCTGGTTTATAGTTGTATTTTCCAACCTTCCTGGTCCGAGACAGAGCTATGCTCTCCTTGACCTGTTTTTTCTCAATAATCGAGGGTTTTACTTTCCATTTCCAACATTTCAACCTGAATTCATATGGACAGTAATAGCTGCTATTCCTGCCATTTTATCCATATTCCTGCTACAAAGAAGCTCAAACGCTTACCGCAAAAAGACAGGGAAGCGCGTACCGTATTATCATGCACTACTGGCCATAATAGTAATAATGGTCATGGGAGTCTTTATAGTAAGTGGAAGCCCATTGAGCTGGATAATCCCAACCTTGCAGGGATTTAATTACAAGGATGGTGGTTTTGTTCCAACGGCCCTTGTTGCCGCCTTTACAGCAATGACAATCTATCGCTCAGCATCCATAGGGGAAACCGTCCGTGCTGGAATACAGGCTATTGATAGAGGGCAGTTGGAGGCCGCAACGGCAATAGGCTTTCCGCCCCTAAAAACATTACGCCTTATTATTATCCCGCAGGCCGCAAGAGCTATATTGCCTCCCTTGATTAATCTTTGGTTAACTATCGTAAAAGAATCGTCACTCGCCGTGGCCATAGGATTTCCCGAGCTCGTGTCAGTATTCATGCAAACCTCGCTCAACCAGACAGGTCGGGCTATTGAAATTGTGATAATGGTTATGGGTTTTTATATGTGCGCAAGCCTGACGATCTCCTTTTTTCTGAATCAATACAATAAACGCATCCAGATGCAGGAAGGATAAATTGGACAATAGGGCTGCTCAAAATACCGAACTCGGTAAATTTATACCACGACCGAGTCGACCTCCAGTGGTAACAAGCCAAGGTCTCGTAGGTTGGTTAAGAAAGAGTTTTTTCAACGGTTTCTTGAACACCATGTTAACCGTTACAGTATTCACTCTACTCTATTTATTGATACGACCATTTATTGATTGGGCCTTGGTCAACGCAGTCTGGAGCGCATCGGACAGACGGCAATGTTTGGCTATTAATTCAGACGGTGCCTGCTGGGCTGCAGTTATTCACTGGTTCAATAACCTTATTTACGGGCGTTACCCGAATGAGCTGCAGTGGCGAGTTAACCTCGGACTGAGTTTCGGGTTATTGTGGATTCTTCCTCTTAATTTGAAAAAAGTGACGAGTAAATTACAGATTGGTGCCACAGGAGTTATCCTCTACCCGATTTTGGCTTCTTATATATTCCTAGGGGGTGAACGCAGTAATATCCACTATCTCCTCGCCTGTACGGGCTTGGCATATCTGCTGATCGTGTACATCGATACCCTGTTACTCTATCTGGGATCAAAAAAATCAAGCCAAGTTATCGAACCATTACTAGAACCCTTCCTTGGGAAAAAGGCTGACCAGGTGGGATTCTTTCTGCTCCTGGGTGGATTAGTAGTATTAATCGCTATAGTTTTGCAAGGGCTTGAGCTGGAGCATGTTCCTACAGGGTCATGGGGTGGCCTGTTCATTACTTTAATCATTTCTGGATTCTCTATTGTGATGGCTCTGCCAATTGGTATCTTCCTTGCCCTTGGCAGGCGCTCAACAATGCCAGTGTTAAAATGGTTTTCCATTGCGACCATTGAATTGGTTCGATCAGTTCCGATGATTACTGTGCTTTTCATGTCAGTAACCATGATGCCGCTGTTTTTTCCAAATACAATGGACCTCAACAAACTTGCTCAGGTGATCATTGCAGTCTGCATTTTTTCCGGCGCATACATGGCTGAAACAGTAAGGGGCGGATTGCAAACAATATCACGCGGTCAATTCGATGCAGCAAAATCTATCGGACTAGGCTACTGGCACACAATGTTCCTTATCATTTTACCCCAAGCTCTGCGGACAATGATACCAAACATAGTGACATCGTTTATCAGTCTGTTCAAGGATACAACGCTCGTCTCAATCATCGGCTTATTCGATATCATGCTTATGGCCCGAAATATCTCAATTGACAAAAAATGGTTTGGATTGCACAGCGAACCATTGGTTGCCATCTCCTTTCTTTTCTTTATTTTTTGTTACGGGATGTCGCAATACAGTCAAAATCTTGAGAAAAAGCTCAATAAAAATCGATGATGACAGATATGGACAAGCCAGAAAACAAGTCTACCCAATCACCTGCAATTGAAGTCACCGGGCTCAACAAGTGGTTCGATGATTTCCATGTTCTCAAAGATATTTCTATCACTGTTGAAGAGAAAGAAATTATCGTGATTTGCGGTCCTTCCGGTTCGGGTAAATCAACATTTATTCGCTGCATCAACCACCTGGAAAAATACCAAGAAGGAAAAATTTCAATTTTCGGACAGTCTCTGGAAAACGGTAAAAGTGCTGCAAACATTATCAGAAATAATGTAGGGATGCTGTTTCAAAACTTTAACCTCTTTCCCCATTTGAATATTCTAAAAAACTGCACACTGGGTCCAATCTGGTTGAGAAATATGCCGGAACTAGAAGCCGTTGATCAATCAATGGCTCTACTGGAAAAGGTGGGAATAGCTCACTTGGCGGACAAATTTCCCGGCCAAATTTCTGGAGGCCAGCAACAGCGAGTTGCCATTGCCCGCTCACTGGCGATGAATCCTAAGATCATGCTCCTCGATGAGCCAACTTCAGCTCTTGACCCTGAAATGATAATGGAGGTGATGGAGGTGATGATCGATTTAGCCAAATCAGGAATGACCATGATGTGTGTAACCCATGAGATGCAATTTGCTCAGGAAGTAGCCGACCGGGTAATTTTTATGAGTGAAGGGGAAATTGTTGAAATGGGCAGTCCAGATCAGGTTCTTAAAAATCCAAAGTGGGATAGAACAAGCCAATTCCTGGAGCATATTCTTAGCCACAAAACCTGATCTACAACCATTAGTCCAAGCCAAATCTACAGCAATTCGTGTATCCAACCATCAATTAAATACGGGTGCGTTTATAAAAAAAGTACACTCCGGTCGAAAGAGAAACCATGTATATAGCTGAGTTTTCGGCTCTGGCCGCAGCCCTGTGCTGGTCGTTTGGCGGACTGCTCTCCACAACACCGGCTCGCACCCTCGGTGCAGTGAGGTTTAACCGCCTGCGCTTAATTATTGTCTCTCTGAGTCTCATTGTCATGTCCCTTGGTAGAGGAGGTTGGCAGACTCTCAATGCCCAGGCTATTTGGGTACTGGTTTTGTCTTCAATAATCGGTATTTTCATCGGAGACACCCTTCTGTTTGCTACTCTAAAACGACTTGGCCCTCGTCGAACTGGTATTTTATTTACGACCAACGCACCTTTTGCAGTGATAATCGGATATTTTTTCCTTGATGAAATTTTACCTTTTATGACTGTCATCGGATGCCTGCTCATCATGGCAGGGGTTTTTCTAGCGGTACTTTACGGCACAAAAAGTCATCAAAAACATTCATTTGAAATGATACAAGGTTCTATTCGAGCTGGTATTCTTTTTGGACTACTCTCGGCATTGTGTCAGGCGATTTCCGTTATCATAGCTCGACCAATCATGGCCACTGGTGTTGACGCACTTAGCGCCTCCGCATTACGGGTGGGAATTTCAGCTCTGGCCTTAATTGCCTTTCAGTTCATCAACCGACCTAAAGACAGCCTTCTGGCCAAGCCGTTAACAGGAAAACTATTTATTCAGACCGGACTTAGTGGTATGCTTGGTATGGCATTAGGTATGACCTTCCTGCTCTTTGCCCTGACCAAGGGTGAAGCAGGCCTCGTGTCAACACTTTCAGCCACCTCCCCTATTTTCATCTTACCCATACTCTGGATTGCTACCCGGGAGAGACCGGCTCCTGGAGCCTGGATAGGAGCTATTCTTGCGGTTTTTGGTGTAGCCTGTATTTTTTATTGAATGAAAATTGATCGAAAAGAGAGAAAGCAAATGAAGGACGGTTTCACAGAATTATTTACAGAGGGCAATTCTCAGGATCGTTGTAACTGATGTGTGAGGGGGGGCATACCGCTGTCCAAAGCAAGAGATGTATCAATGGCGTAGCGCTGGTCATGTTTTCCAGATCGTCAACAATTTCTATCTGCCAGGCGGAACAGGGAGATTTGGTAGCTAAATAGAGATTATCTGCTTCATAGATTCCATAAACCTTTCCATCAACAGCTGAAACAATACTTGAATCACCATAAAAGAAGTGGGATGTATCGACTGACGGGAACACCCTTTTTCCATTTGCATATAGTGGATAAACAGAAGCAGTGAGTGCGAGAAGAGTAAAGAATAGTACTTTACCACATAGGAAATATTAGCGCTTTGGTCTGCTCATTTTATGGCCTCCAAAAATTAAGGCGAACAACCTTATCAAAGGTAGCTCGGCTATCTCTAGTAAACCCGTTACTTTCCAACCCTGTCTTGCGGCAGGTTTGGCTTTGTCTCTTAGTAATATGGTATTATTATCACAAATTCTTGACGATTTGAATGGGTAGCATTGTGAAGGTCGCATAAGTAATGTTATCCAGGCGGTACGAACCATAACAAATATAATCTTGAGAGGATAGCAGTGGCAAGCTAAAGCGTATAAGAGAACCTGCAATTTAACATATTTCCTGATCAGGTATTCTCAGCAACTGAGCATTGAATTTTTGACATTGCCAATTCAAAGGTAAATCGTTTTTTCTTTCCCTAAAACATGACGTTTTTCCTGTGAACCTATTGATAGATAGGGACTGGAGAATTTGCCGACAGGAACCCGGAGAGATACAGGAAGAAGCTGAAATAGAGGCACTGACAAGATATCTGAACCTTCGATGTGGCAATATTAGACCTGTATCACAGGCTGTTACCCGGATCATAGATTTATCCAGAACTTTGGCAAAGCGCATCACCGATTGCGACTGGTAATGCAGTGAATGCTGCAATTATGAAAAGAAAATGTTGGAACGTGTATGTATTCTCTTTTTAAGCACATTTCAGCTTAACAATAATTGCAGACTATCTGCTTTAAATTGAGTGCAATCCCTATCACCAAATACCATGTCAACTATTAATTAATCTTTGACATTCTTCTCGCCCTGAAGAATAGTAAAAAGAAGGTTAACCTATCAACTGCTAGGGAAAAATTGACCAGAGCGATCTCAATCTTCAAGAAAATAAGGTACTAAAGGGAACTATAAGGAAACTGTTTAAGGCTTAATCCTGTTGATTAAGGGGATTCTTATGAACCAGGACACCTACCGACGTCTAGCGAAACATCTGGACAATATGCCGGCCGGCTATCCAGCAACTGATTCGGGTGTGGAAATACGTATCTTAAAACGCCTGTTTTCAACTGATGCAGCTGATCTGGCCACCCATTTGACACTACTTCCAGAAGATGCTCGGGTTGTGGCACGGCGGGCCAAGCTGCCTGTTGAAGAAGTATCCCAACGCTTAGCCAAAATGGAGCAAAAAGGCCTCATTTTCAGCAAACATTCCAGATCGGGCAGTGCGCCAAAGTACCAAGCCGCACCATTTCTCATAGGGATATGGGAGTTCCAAGTCGGCCGCTTAACGCCTGACCTAGTGCGCGATTTTGAAGAATACCTCCCCCATCTGATGCCAGACTGGGAGAAAACGCCACAGATCCGCACAATCCCTATCGGTGAAAGTATTGGCACGCAGATGAAAATCCTGCCCTACGAGCAGGCCGAGGCGATTGTCAGCTGCCAAGACTTAATTGTGGTTGCCCCCTGCATTTGTCGTCAGGAGCGACAGTTGATGGGCGAAGGATGCGGTAAGCCGCTTGAAACATGTCTCTCGTTCGGTTCTGGGGCAGCTTTTTTCCAACGAAATGGGCTGGGGCGGCCTATCAATCAGGAGGAGGCATTGGCCATCTTGAGGCAGGCCAATGAGGCGGGGCTGGTTTTACAACCTGGCAATTCGAAACAATCCGGGTTCATTTGCTGCTGCTGCGGTGACTGCTGTGCCGCTCTACGTAGTTTGAAGCACCATCCCCAACCAACCAGTGTGTTATCATCTGCTTTTTTTGCCAAAGTGGATAAAGAATTGTGCACTAGTTGTGGCGTTTGTGAGACACGTTGTCAGATGGAGGCGTTAGATTTTAATGATTCGGCGCCAATAGTGAATCTAGATCGTTGCATCGGTTGCGGTTTATGCGTCCCGACCTGCCCCAGTGAGGCCATTATATTGGAAAGGAAGTCAGCATTAGAGCAACCAAACATCCCCGCCAACACCGCTATGACTCACATCCAACTAGGAAAAGCTCGCGGCAAACTTAGTAACTATGGTCTGGTGATGCTGGCCTTACGATCAAAAATAGACCGGCTGTTGGCAAAAAAGTAGTCGATCAGCTTATAAGCATTTCAGTAATTCTTTCTAAAGAGACCGGTTGGGAGGCGCCAAACATATCTCAGGTTCTCAGTGCCAACCCTATTTGACAGAGTCATACTCACATCATAACGATATAATATCGTTATTTTAAAGGCTTACGGTAAATCTTTAATTCTATATTTTTCCATTTTGTTGACATTGCCAATGAAAACTCGCTTTTTGATGTAAGATGGAATCTCTGGCGTAATAAACTCTGGATCAGGGCTCATAACCATATAAGAATTTTGAGATAAGAGGTTTAGATATGGATTTTAAACTGAGTGATGAAGCGAAACTTATCCAACAGACGGCTAGGGAGTTTGCAGAAAAGGAAATCTATCCGGTCTCTGCAGAACATGATGAACTGGCAAAATGGCCAAGTGAAATAATTCAGAAAGCCAGAGGGTTAGGTTTCACTACTGTGACAGTTCCAGAAGCTTACGGGGGGGCAGGGCTTAGAGTTTTTGATAATATTTTGGTAACTGAACAACTGTGTTGGGGGTGTTTGGGTATCGGCCCCGTGGTGACCGCCAATACTTTAGCTTCTGAAATTTTAGTGCAGGCTAACAAGGAACAAAAGGAAAAATATTTCGGCCGTATGGTTGCGGGGGAGTTTGGTTGTTACGCAGTGACCGAACCGGGAGCGGGTTCCGATGTGGCAGGCCTGACGACCACAGCTATTAAGCGCGGTGAAGAATATGTGTTAAATGGCAGCAAAATATGGATCTCAGGCGCCCCCCATGCCACATTTATGGTTGTCCTGGCCAAAACTGACCAGAATGGTGGTCACCGTGGGTTGACTTGGTTTTTGGTCGAGAAGGATACCCCCGGTCTGGAAGTAGGCAACTTGATCCCCAAATTGGGTCAGAAGGCATCGCATGCTGCTGAAGTTTTTTTCAGTGATGTCGTGGTGCCTGAAAGTGCTCGGGTCGGTGAAGAGGGGGACGGATTTTTGTTTGCTATGAATGCTTTTGACGGAAGCCGTCCATGGGTCGCGTCCTATGCTCTTGGCTTGATGCAGCGTTGTCTTGATCTTTCTCTAAAATATGCGAAGGAGCGGATAACCTTTGGCAAACCTATTATTACCAACCAGGCGATTTCTCATAAATTGGCTGAAATGAAGATACGGCTTGAAGCCTCCCGGCTATTGGTCTACAAAGCCGCCAAGGTAGTCGATGAAGGAAAAAGGAACACGATAGAAGCGTCCTGTGCCAAAGCCTTTGCCTGTGATTCAGCAATGTGGGTAGCGACCGAGGCGGTCCAGATTTACGGCGGCTACGGTTACAGCAAAGAGTTTCCAGTGGAAAAGCTGTTCCGAGATGCTAAGGTGCTGCAAATTTATGAAGGGACTAGCGAGATTCAGCGAAACATTATTGCTCGTGAACTCGCTGATCAATAGTTATTACTCGTAATAAAAATGAATTATTCGATGGTTAGGCAAGAATTTTCTACGCGAGGGCTAAATTCTTCTGTCCTCTTTCAGCAAATCGTCCAGTCTCTATGAATCGGTAGCTTCACAGGAAGCACCTAAACCTAGAGGGAAAGGCTGAACTGCTTACCTTCGCCTTGGCAATATCAATGTCAACCAGTGGGGCGTCGTTAGAGAAGACGCTTTTAAATCGTCCCAGCGACCGACAGAGAACAACTCAAGGGGGGGGGATACGAATTACCTGATAGAAATCTATATTTCTAATTCCATTTTATAGTCATCCATAAAAAATCCATTTCCGATATCTGCACATATTTCACCTGTAATTAAGAATCCTAGTTTTTGATATGCTGCAATGGCTTTTGTATTTTCTTTATTTACAGTTAAATAGATGTTATTAATCTTATTAGATTTTGCTGACTGTTTAATTTTCTCAATTGATATTCTCCCTATCCCATTGCCTCTTTCACTCGATAAAACATATATTTTACTTAGAAACAACTCGGAGTTTTCCAGTCGTATTCCAGCATAGCCAACTATTTTTTCACTGTTGTAAATCAGATAATAGTGTACAGATTGTTTTTCACATTCTTCTTTTATGGCATCCAACGAGTGGAATTCATTGAGCATATACTCTACTTGGGCTTTTCCGATAATTGGCGTATAGTGTTCTGTCCAAATAATATTCGCCAACTCCGCTACAGTTTCTATTTGTTCATTCGTTACTACTTCATCTAATTCAATCTCTACTGTCATTTAATTTCCCCTGCTTATCTTGTTAAACACATAACGCACAATAGAGGCAGCCCTTTAGCCGGAAGAATTGTAACCCTGTGAGCAAGCACCTTTCCTCTACCTCTGAAACATTATCATATACATATATATATCAATGTGGCGTGATCAAGCCTTGGACTGAAGGACGAACAGTTGATTAAATTTGATTCGGCAATATATAATCGCTGGAGTAACACAATAAGTGCAACAGATTGAAGTTTGAAAAGTGAGCGAGTTGGCAGCGAGGAACAAATGAGAATACAAATGGAAGAATCAGGCGATTCTGGCCTAAGAAATTCGATATGGCAACACTTACAGATGAACAAATTGAGGGACGAATTTTATTACTTAACCTCACTCCACGAAAAGTATTAGGAGGATTAACTCCGCTGGAAGTCTTTACAGGTAAGCGTGTTGCACTTATTCCTTGAATCCAGCACTGCTCAGGAACAGTGTTAATTTGCAAATCTCCTACAGTGGATAGCATTGCCGGGAGATCACTTTAGAGATGATAACAAACCCAAACGGTCCCAGTAGATGAAAGTATTAGCCGGTCCATGTCATATCCGGGTAAAACTAAATCATTAGAAAGTGATTACTTGAAGCGATTACTGTTTTAAGGTAATCGTTTCAATTTAACATATCTATCCATTTGGAGGACTCAATGCTGTTTGATGTAATTGGAATGCTTGGCGTGATAATGATATTGGTCACTTATGCCATGGTTCAGCTAGATCTTATTGACGTTAAAAGTATCATTTACTCGTCGCTTAATGCATTGGGTGCAGGCTTGATTCTTGTTTCTCTGGTTATTGATTTTAATTTATCTGCTTTCATGATTGAAAGTTGTTGGATGTTAATCAGTTTGGTAGGTATCTTCTCAGCGTTCAAAAGAAGGAGAGAGGCCTAGCCTAGCAAGAATGTTGAGAATTAATACATACGATTTCTTAACATGATCCGTAAAAATAATAGGAAAATGATGAAAAACCTTTCAAACTCTGAAGACTTTCCTCTTACTAAAACTTGGTCGTATCTTAATGCAGCTAATGTCGCTCTCATGCCCATGGGTGCAGCAAAGGTAATGACGGATTGGCAAACTGATGTTGCGCTCAACGGGAGCAATAATTTTAATGACCATGCTGAAGCAACAGCCTTCGACGGCTTAAGGATACAGGGGGCGAATCTCTTTAATTGTAGTATCGCAGACATTGCTGGAGGCTCAAGCTGCACCGAACTCTTAAGTTCCGTTGCGTGGGCAGTGATGCCGAAACGGCATCAAAATGTAGTGAGCACAGAGATTGTTTTCCCTAGCACTGTATACCCATTCACTCGTGTATCTCATCACACCGGATGTGAAATTCGGCTGGCCAAAGGGCAAAACGGATACACTAACTTTGATGAGATAGTTAAGAAAATCGATCACAATACCGCTGTTGTCTCAATATCACACGCGGAATACACAGGTGGGCAGCTATACGACATGGAAGCCTTGGCTGATGTAGCTCATACTCATGGAGCGTTGTTGGTGGTTGATGCGACTCAGTCTGCGGGGGCAATCCCCATTGATGCTCCTGCAAGTGGAGCTGATGTTATTATCGCAGGTTCTTATAAATGGTTATGCGGTCCATTTGGAGCGGCAATAATGTATTTGGCTCCAGGATTACAGGAAAAACTGGAACCAGGTTTTGTTGGTTTTAGAAGTAAAAAGGATATGTGGGATCTGAGCCCTGATAGACTCGAGTATCCAGATACTGCAAAGAGGTTTGAAGCTAGTACCATGGCGTTTGGGTGTATCAAGGGGCTGGAGAAATCCATCGAGTATCTTAATGGAATAGGTATAGAACGTATACATGAGTACAATCTGACCTTGGCCGACCATCTTATTGAAGGGCTCAATAGTCTCGGGGTTGAAATTGTATCTCCCATGGAACCAGCTGAACGGACCTCGATTGTTAGTTGTCGAGTGAAAGGCTTTGATCCTGTTGAGATTGTGAATAATCTGAAAGAGCGAGAAATAGTTGTTCATAAAAGACAAGAATTTATTCGTTTTTCTCCGCACTTGTATAACTGTAAAAACGATATAGAACGTGTGATTAATGAGCTTGGTAAACTTCTAAAGTAATTTTGATTACCACCAATCCTCAGCTAACTTCAATTTGTTTTGAGGAATTGGTTTTGAGTTAATAGCTGCACGCAGCAGTATTGCTATCATTGAATGCAGATAAAATCGATGATTATGCCGAAAACAAAATTCAGCCAAATACCTTGGCATATGCTTTTGATTGATTGAGCGGTAAGTCTCATGTAAAGAACGTTTCACGTTTCCGTATGGAAGCTAGCAATTTCATTTTTTCTCAATACTATAGGTGTCTACCGTATAGAATTCAGTGAGCTGTCTCAAAAACCTAGCAACAGAAGAAGGTGTTTTCGACCTTCAGGAACTCAAGATAACCCTGACAATAAAAAAGTATTATTAAATCCCAGATGTTTCCAGATTATCAACCAAGACAATTGCTCCATTTTTTCAACATCCGTGTGACTGATACTACTTTCCTCTCAACGATCCCGGATCAAGCCCCAAACAGCCTCTCTTTTTTCAGAAAAATCCCCACAGCATCAACGAAAGAGTCCGGAATTACCTAAACATGAGATGTTATCTCTATAGTTAAGTTTGCTAAAGAAAATGTCGGTTACAAATTACCAAACAATCAATTGTAGCATAACTTTGGGTAACACCCTATTCTGCCCAATGGTACAAAAAAACATCCGCAGCACCGTGATCCTTCCCTAAAAATGTGGACACCAAGTTAAGCCACTGTTATTAAACATAACAGGAGGAAAACATGAGTGTTCAACAAAGAAGAAAATACGATCCTGAATTCAAAAAGAATGCGGTTTTACTTGCCGAGGAATCAGGCCGCTCAGTTAGTGATGTGGCAGAGAATCTTGGCATCAAAGTTGATCTGCTGTATCGGTGGCGACGACAATTCCGAGACAATGGAGAAATAGCTTTTCCTGGACAAGGGAAAATAGCCCTTACCCCGGAACAGAAGAGCATCCGAGAGCTAGAGATAAAGCTCAAAGATGCTGAGATGGAGCGAGATATTCTAAAAAAGGCCATGGCCATCTTCAGCAGAACATCGAAATGAGATATCAATTCATCAAAGAAAACCGCAACTCATTTCCGGTGGTGAAGATGTGCCAGACCTTCAACGTTTGCTCAAGCGGTTTTTATCGTTGGCTAAAAGTGACCTGTTCGCCAAGAAAACTCGAAAATCAGCGTATCAGACATCGTATACGATCCTTGTACAAGGAACATAAAGGCATGGCAGGAAGTCCCATGATCACTCCAGATATGCGTGATGAGTCACAATTTTCCACAGTAAGTAAAAACAGGGTAGCACGTCACATGCGTGAGATGGGGTTGCGTTGCAAAACGACAAAGAAATTTGTTGTCACCACTGATTCAAAGCATGATCAGCCAGTTGCTCCAAACATTTTGAACCGACAATTTTCTGTTTCTACTCCAAATACCGTTTGGGTAAGTGACATTACATATCTCAAGGTCGGCCGAAATTGGCATTATTTATCGGTATTCATTGACCTATTTTCGCGGATTGTTGTTGGCTGGGATTTGAGTGATTCTCTTGATCGTCACTCAATGATGTATGCATTTAGAAAGGCGCTATGGCGTCGTAGGCCATCGAAGAGGTTGTTGGTTCATAGTGACAGGGGAGTGCAATATGCTAGTACTGATTTCAGGGAGCTACTTACGGCTAATGGCTACGTTCAAAGTATGAGTCGCAAAGGGAATTGCTGGGATAACGCGGTCGCTGAGTCATTTTTCCATACGTTAAAAACTCAACTAACACATCATCAGATTTTTACAGATAGAGCCCAAGCTGAACAAGCATTATTCAATTATATTGAAGTGTATTACAACAGGAGAAGAAGATATTCCGCTAACGGTTATAAATCTCCAGCTAAGTTTGAAATAGAAGCGGAGCAGTTGCGAGACGTGGTTTAACTGAATGTCCACCATTTTGGGGAAAGATCACCGTGCTGGTTATATATTAGCTCATTGCTAGTTTTCTGTTAGCTTTAATTTTACCCCTTTGATATTGTGGAATTCACTTTTGTTGAGAAAAAACCTCAACATTACATGATGTAATTAGACAATATTCAGTCAACTAGAGGATTGTTCACTAAAATTTCAAAAGACAACCTACTAATCTTGAAGGAGGATGCAATGGGCAGCAAATCTATGTTTTTGAAGGTGGCATTGGTTCTATTATGCGCTTTCCCAATGACTGCAAATGCAGCATCAAACGATTTGATTAAAGCGGCAAAAGGAGAAGGAGAAGTCAATGTCTATTCAATTACCAGTAGAATAGCCAATGCTGCCAAAGGCTTTGAGGAAAAATATGGGATTAAAGTCAATGCCCATAACCTCAAAGGATATGAACTCATTGCCAAGGTTACCAGTGAGGGGCAGGGCAACATTGCAGGCGCAGACTTTGTGTTGGCACAGGATTCTGGTCGTGTTTTTGGTGAATTGATCAAGCCCGGCTATGTTTATAACTATATGCCTGAAGCTTATACTGACATTATTCCTAAAAAATACCAAAACCCATTAGCATTCAGCTTTATCACTAAAGTATTTACCTACAACTCTGAGACCTATACTCATCCGCAGGTAAACAATGTTTGGGAGCTTACCGAGCCAAAATGGGAAGGTAAATTCTACTTTAAAGATCCTCTTAAAGAAGGTGTTAATGCAAATTTTCTTACCATGCTGACGTCTGAAGAAATGTCCAAGAAGATGGAAGAAGCATATGAAAGACATTTTGGTAAGAAGATTGAACTAACCACAGAAAACGCAGGCTATGAATGGATCAAGATGATCATCAAAAATAAACTGGTTATGTTCACCAGTGATACAAAAATGACATCAGCTCTTGGTGTTAAGGGAAATAATATAGAGGCTGTTGCTCTAGGTACCTACTCTAAGGTTCGTTATAGAGAAAAGAAAAATTTGGCACTGATGCCGATTATGGGCATGGAGCCTTTTGCAGGTTTTGCATATCCAAGTTATCTGCTCATGTGTAAGAATGCCAAAAACCCAAATGCTGCAAAACTTTTTATTGAGTATCTACTTTCGGAAGAAGGGTTCAAACCATGGTCTGGGTCTCTTGGCACTTATTCTTCTAATCCAAATGTTAAACCATATCCTGGGGATAACTCCTTTGATGTATGGTCTAAAATCCTTGTATACGAAGATCCTGCCTTTACCTTTGAGAATCGTGTAGAAGTCGAAGACTTCTGGAATAATACCATCTACTAACAGCTGGTCCAGTATCTGAATACATATAGAGGGAAAGTCGATTGTTTGACTTCTCCACTATATGTATTTTGTTTTTTTGCGCTTCAGTAATCTGCTCAAGCTGTGAACCAATTTATAGATAGAGTTACATTTTGTTCATTAGTAAAGGAAGTCCAGACTATGAGATCGTTTCAACGAATTAAAGCTTTTCTTTCTAAACCGGAAAACGTCATAGTTGTCAGTTTAATCATTATTCTGATTTATCTTATCCTCATCCCGATGTTCTCTGTTGTTAACGACACCTTTACTGTGCATTCCTCAGAATTGAGAAGAATTAAAGGTACCGTTGCAGGAGATTTCACCACTTATCACTGGGAAAATATTTTTGCTGGTAAGTATAGTGAAAATTTATTTTATAAACCTCTTTTTAACACAATTATGGTGGCATTAGTCACCGTATTTATTGCTCTTAGCACCGGAGGTATGTTTGCCTGGCTGGTGACAAGAACAGACATCAAGTATAAAAAACTTATCTCGTCCCTTTTCATTCTGCCATACATCATGCCGTCTTGGACTCTGGCTATGGCATGGTTAAACTTCTTTAAAAACAGAAGCGTCGGCGGTGCCCCGGGGATGTTTACAGCCGTTACAGGCATCGAAACTGCTAACTGGTTTGCCTACGGTTTCTTTCCTATTACAATAGTACTAGGTCTACACTATGCACCCTTCGCCTATATTCTTATTGGCGGCATCCTCAGAAATATGGATGCAAATCTTGAAGAAGCCGCTCAAATCTTAAAAGCTACAAGGTTTCAAATATTAAGAAAAATTACAATACCCATTGTACTGCCAGCAGTGCTCTCTACCTTTCTATTGGTTTTTTCCAGTGCAATGAGTGCCTTTGCCGTACCTGCATTTTTAGGATCGCCAGTTCGATTTCAAGTACTTACTACTCAGCTTTTTCGAACCATAAACGGCATGAGCCCTGGCTACGGCTACCTCATCGCCCTTATTATGATTGTTATCGGTTCACTCATATTAACAGCAAACCAAATTATCATCGGTAAACGTAAATCTTTCACTACTGTTACCGGGAAAAGCTCCAACGTTTCTCTGGTTAAGTTAAAGTGGTTACGAATGCCACTTTCAATAGCGACCCTATTCTCTCTAGCTGCAGTTTGTATCTTTCCTCTCTTCACTTTTGCAATAGAGTCGTTTTTGATGGAAGAGGGAAATTATGCGTGGTCAAACTTCACTTCGGTTTTCTGGCTGGGTGCAGGAAGCCCAGATATTGCCAGTGGCGAACCAGGTATTCTACTTAACAAACACATATATCACGGTTTGTGGAACAGTTTTTCACTCTCTGCAATAGTCGCACTTATTGCTGGCACCACCGGTATATTAATTGGTTATGCAGTAGTTAAAAAGAGGGGAACCTTTTTAGCCAACACACTTGATAAGTTTTCCTTTTTCCCGTATCTCATCCCAAGTATGGCTTTTGGTGCTATCTATCTCTCTATGTTTGCTGTACAACGAGGTATAATCCCATCTCTTTACGGGTCTTTTACAGTTCTTGTTTTAATAGGTTCAGTCAAGTATCTGCCATTTGCCTCAAGATCCGGAATTAACGCAGTTTTTCAGCTTGGAAAAGAGATAGAGGAAGCAGCCATTATTTTTGGTGTTAGTTGGTGGAAACGTATGTGGAAAATCATCATACCAATCCAAAAGGCGAGTTTTCTCTCCGGCTTTCTTTTGCCTTTTATTTCAAGTCTGCGAGAGTTATCTCTTTATATTCTATTGGTTACACCATCTACAAAACTGCTCACCACTATGCTTTTTCAGTACAACGAAAAAGGATGGGATCAATATGCAAACTCAATCATTCTACTTATTGTGTTGATAGCTATTTTCTCAACATTCATTGTAAACAAAGTCACTGGAGCATCCATAGACAAAGGAATTGGGGGATAGAGGATGCCTGAAATAAAGGTTACCAACGGACTAAAAAAATTCGGTAAAGTTGTTGCTGTAAGTGAACTGAATCTTCATATAAAAGACAAGGATTTTATTACCTTGCTTGGTCCTTCCGGTTGCGGAAAAACGACCATTCTACGCATGTTGGCAGGTCTTGAAAGCCCAACCGAGGGAGAAATACATATTGATGGGAAATGTGTGTTTTCTGCTGAGAAAGGGATTGACGTATCCCCAGATAAAAGGGATGTAGGTTTTCTCTTTCAAAATTATGCCTTGTGGCCACACATGACTGTCCACGATAACATCTCTTTTGGACTTGAAAATCTCAAGTGGAATAAAAGTGATATCAAGGCCCGGGTACATGAACTTCTAGTTCTTTTGAAAATAGAAAGTCTGGCAGATCGCTATCCTTCTGAATTGTCAGGTGGACAACAGCAGCGTGTAGCTATTGCCAGAACCATGGCACCAAACCCAAAGGTGCTTTTCATGGATGAACCACTCTCTAATCTTGATGCAAAATTGCGTCTTGAGATGCGCTCTGAACTTAAACGACTGCACTTGGAAACAAATTCAACTTTCGTTTATGTAACCCATGACCAGCTCGAAGCAATGACCCTCTCCACCAAAATATGTCATATGAATGAAGGTCAAGTTCAACAATATGCTCCACCGCTCGAGGTTTACAATAATCCTGCAAACCTCAATGTTGCTGATTTTGTTGGTAGTCCGACCATGAACTTTATTGACGCTACAGTCGAACAGCAAATCGATAAAACTATATCACTACTTGCTAATGATATGCATTTTACTTTTACCCCGAACTCAGAAAGCTCAGTTCAATTTAGCCAGGGACAAAAACTTGTGTTAGGTATTCGTCCTGAACATGTAGAGCTAACCGACAACAGTGAGATAGAAAGCATTATCTATTCTACGCTACCTTCAGGTTTAGAGACTATCGTTAAAGTGAAATTTGGTAATTCTCTACTCAGCTCTGTGGCTTTTGGTGATGTTGATTATGAAATAGATAAAAAAATCGGTATTACCTTCAATTCAAACAAGTATATTTTATTTGATAGGGAGTCGGGTAGCAATCTCAGTCTAGGGACACTAGCCTTAACCCGTTAAAGATTAATCTATCAAAACCTTAAAGAGATCCTTCCTTTAAAAGTTGGTTATCCTGTTAAGACATTTTCTTTAAAAGTTACCATTTAAAATATTTTTTCTGCACAAAAGGAGCTAAGTTCACCTTTCGGTAAGGATTCAATCAGTTGTCCCAAAATCTAACAACATAAAAAGGTGTTTTGGACGTTTTGAGAGTCAACAATCCCCTGACAAGAAAAACACATTTATAAATCCCAGATGCTTCCAGATTATCTCTTATGAGCCTAGTCTTAACTTATTGGAAACATGTTGACCTTGGAGCCAGCTTAGGAGAGTCAAAAGCGGACTTGACTCCTTTTTTGACGAGCATCTGTTTGAAAATACGGACCTCTTTACAGCTTCTCCATAAAAGGGTTATGGTGGATTTCCCAATCATCGCTTCTTCTGCGCAGTATTGAAGAACGCTCTTCAAAAACACCCCAGTAGCTGAAAGCGATTGAGACAGTTCCCTCATCTTTCGGCAGCCTTCTGCTGAACTGCAACTGATCGGGAAAAGTTGCATGGGATGAATAAAGGGGGCTGATATCGTGTCTGCTGGTCGCCAGACCGTTCACGTCGAGAAGGTAGAGGTAGAGGTAAAAGAACTTCACGCTTGGAAAGGTATAGAGAATACTGTCATCAATCTGTACCGACCCGGAAACGGAAAGACTTTCTTTGTTATCAATAATTTTGTATCTGATTGATACTTCGCCTGCGTCCCAGTAAGTCAGGTCCTGGGATGCCTTATTTATTGCTATACGTTGAGGAGCAGCTGCTGTTTGTCCGATATAGTTAAGTGATTTACCACAGGAGGAAAGGAAAACAACCAAGGTTATAATATGGATAAACTGAAATAATCCAATTAGACGTCTCATTACATACCTTCAATCTCTATGTAACTTCAGAAAAAACTCACCCTTTGAATAATATATTAAGCTCTGATCCTCCTCTTGCAAGAAAGAGAAAATTTCCAAACAGATGAAGAGAGTAAAGATAGTAGGGTCATAGGGGGGGAACTACGTTTGGCTCTTGCCTGTCGACAAAGGTCGAAAGTAGCCCCCTATCCATGCGAACGACAGCTCAGTCAGATCTCAAAAGAACATATCTATATTGCATTTTGACCGAGGCAATAGTCCAAATATCTCCTATCTATCAAAACCTGCCTTCTTTGCCTGCGATCCACATAGGATTGTGCAAACCAAGATTCTCTGTTTCTATATTTATAACTCACTCCGGGTTGTTCTGGGATCTCTTCATAGGTTGTCTGGTCTTTTTGCGGCTTATAAATTACAAGAATTGAATTCTCCCTATCTTTTACTTGAGGCGAAGTCTGTTTTGGGAGGTCGGGTTGCTAGTTATAAAACATCTCCTGGTTCTGAATTGTCGGTGGATTTAGGACCGACCTGGTTTTGGCCTCATCAGGTGATGATCAACCAATTACTGAGCCGGCTCAATGTAGGATGGTTTGAGCAATACTGCAAAGGAGACGCTCTCTATCAGAAACATCCAGACGCAATCCCCAGCCGCATACAAAATAATACAGGCGGAATGATTTCTTACCGAGTTCGGGGTGGTATGCAGCAACTGGTAATAGCCTTGGCAGAACAATTAGACCAATCCAGCACTAAAACAGGATGTGCAGTTACTGGCGTAAGAAAGTTCAATGAGAAATGGTTGTTAACATCTGTGCATCAGGGTAAGGAGCAAACTTTTGGCGCAAACCATTTGATACTTGCAATACCACCACGGCTGATTGCAAAGTACTTAACCCCGGAGCAATATATGTCCGAGAAAATTACAAATGATTTACATACTCAACAAACGTGGATGTCTGGCCAGGCGAAGTGTGTTGCCACTTATAGTAAGCCATTTTGGCGAGAAAAAGGATTGTCGGGGCAGGCGTTCAGTCAGGTGGGGCCGATGATAGAGATCCATGATGCCTCATCTAATACAGACTCAGATTTTGCATTATTTGGTTTTATCGGCTTGCAATCAGATATCAGATCGCAACTCTCCATAGATCAACTCAAATCTCAATGTTTAGATCAGCTCAGTGATTTATTTGGACCTGAAGCTTTATCCGCAGAGATGAAATACTTGAAGGATTGGGCACAGGATAAGTGGGTTGCAACAGATCAAGATATTATGGAATCACCCCAACATGCATCCTTTCCAATGTTGCAGCACAAAAAAGAACTCGAATCACTGAACTTACATCTTGCCGCAAGTGAGTTTGCGCGCATGGAAGCGGGATATCTGGAGGGAGCATTATTGGCATCAGATACAGCTGTTAAAGCATGTTGTCAAAAACTTTAAGGTGCCGTTTTGAGCTCTGCCTGATGTTAATTTTTCAACATCAAATTTTGTTTTTTATTAAGCTTCGGGCTAATCTATATATTCTCCGAGAGCTGAGGGAGACGCCATTTGCTTAGTGAATGATATAGGAGGAATTGGCGGTTTTGAGTTTGATAAGGATGTTGATAAGAAAGTATTGAGCTTTAAATTCTGCCGTATGTTTCCTTCTTTGTCTTTTCATAATTCCTCCTTGTTGGTTCATTTGAGAAACTATGCACACTTTCATAACTTAACCAGTGGTCCTAAAAGCCAGGGCCTCCTCTAAAATGGAGCAATTAGCTTTATTGATTGCCCTGATAAATTAATAATTTAGTTTGCTCCTTATCGTGCAAGTTTTTTTGGCTTAATCATTTATAAACAGATCAGTAAAAAGCTCAGGGAACCCGACAGGAGGGTTGTGAGCGAACGAAGAAAATCTTGCAAGATCGGTCTGTAAAGGATAATCTGGTGTCTGTAAATGCAGCAGCTTCGAGTAGGAAGCCGCTTTTTTGGGGCTTTCTAAAAAAGCGTCTATTTATCACCTCACCGATTGAACTCAGATGCCCGGAATGTCGCGCACAGTTTAAGGAGATCACGTACGCCGGAAAAATGCGAGATGATTTGCGGTGGGTACGGATAAATTTTTGATGTGTGTGACCTTGAAACGCTGGATGCACTGAAAAAACAGATTTAATAGAATTATTCCATAAGTTCGGTTAGTTCAATGGGATTGGTTAATGTTCGTTGTACCGGAGGACGGTGGAATACGTCTTAAAACCTGGAAAAAATGACCCAGTGACAGGAACAATAGATAAAACAACGCGAAGGAGGTAAAACATGGCAAAGGAAAGATACCAGATCAAATCGGAATGCCCTGAATGCGGATGTGGCCTTATAGGCAATATGACGCCTGATGAATACCGGGAAAAATATGGCGACATCAAGGATAAAGTGACCGTTAATTGTAGTGAGTGTGGCAAAGGTCACGATGGCAGCGTAACTGAGAAAGACACTGCTGTCCAAAACAGGACAGAATCGTAAAATGATCGAGTGATTTTATTGGCTTTCGAGCCTTGGAAGTTAATATATCTGTTTATTCTCCGAAGGTTTTAGAAGAGGTTCTCATTATTTTTATTGTTTGCTGCTACATCTGTGATGTTTGCTCAAGCGCTTACGAGGGCAGGTTGATCAGTAACCGGTAAGAGTACTTCTTTTATTGAGTCGAGATGGATCTAGCAGGAAATTCTTGGTGAATTGGCACTATCTGGTCACAGATTGAGGTAATCGGTAACATCGGTATTTTTACTCCTAAAAAGGTTTAGGGCGCTTGATAAGTCAGCGAAAAGGTGCTTTCACCCCTTCGACTCAGACAACAGACTCTTCTTTATTCAATTTCAAATTTGATACCTTGGGCAAGTGGTAGGTCAGAGCCGTAATTGATAGTTACGGTTTGCCTGCGCATATAACTTTTCCAAGCGTCGGAGCCACATTCCCGACCGCCACCGGTATCTTTTTCCCCGCCAAAAGCTCCGCCTATTTCGGCTCCGGAAGTCCCTATGTTGACATTGGCAAGACCGCAATCAGAGCCTTGTGAGGATAGAAATAGTTCAACCTGGTTGAGGTTGGTACTGAAAATTGCCGAACTAAGGCCCTGGTCGACCGCATTGTTCATGGCAATTGCCTTGTCCACAGTACCTTCATATTTGACCAGGTAGAGTATTGGTGCAAAGGTTTCTTCGTGTACGATAGGGAGCTGATATCCCACCTCAGCAATAGTCGGTTCGACGTAGCATTGTGAGGCATAGTCCTTACCTTTCAAAACATTACCACCAAAGAGTATTGTGCCACCCTGTTTGGCAATGGTCTTTATTGTCTGTTGAAAGGCTTTTACAGCGTTTTTATCGATGAGTGGACCCATATGATTTGCGTCCAGTAGGGGGTTACCTATTTTTAAACTGGCATAGGCTCGGCAGAGGTGGTCTTTCACTTCATCATAACGCGATTCATGGATAAAGAGCCTTCTTGTTGTCGTGCAGCGTTGACCACTTGTGCCAACTGCCCCGAAAACAACTGCTGGGACCGCCAGTTTCAGGTCGGCAAACTCGGTTATTATGATGCTGTTATTGCCACCAAGCTCAAGGATTGTTTTGCCGAGTCGCTGGGCTACTTTACTGGCGGCTACACGACCGGCGGAAACCGATCCGGTAAATGAGACAAGAGGAATAGCCTTATCATTCAAAATCTTTTTTCCAATGATATTACGGTCACCAATTATCAAAGAGAAAATTCCTTCTGGAAGATCGTTTTTCTCAAGTACCCTGGCAACAATTTTCTGCAAGGCGATGGCTGAAGCTGGGGCTTTGGAAGAGGGCTTCCAGATAGAAACATCACCACATATGGCGGCGATCATTGCATTCCATCCCCAGACTGCCATAGGGAAGTTAAAAGCTGTTATGATAGCTACAATACCTAATGGATGATACTGGTCAAAAAGCCGATGGTTTGGTCTTTCGGACACGGTCGTCATGCCGTAGAGCATCCGCGACTGACCAACACAATAATCACAGATATCTATCACCTCTTGTACTTCACCAAGGCCTTCCTGCAGAGGTTTGCCGGTTTCATAGGCGATAAGGGTACTTAGTGGGAGTTTGTAGTCTCTTAGTCGAAGACCAATTTGGCGTACGATTTCCCCTCTTCTTGGAGCGGGAATTGATCGCCAGATGGGAAATGCTCGTTGTGCCTGTTCCAGTACTTGAGCATAATTTCTTGAGGTTGCTTTATTAATATGCCCTAAAATTTCGCCATCCACTGGTGAAGAAACGATAAGCTGTTTTTTGCTTTTACTTTGTAACCACTTTGTTCCGGTCGAAGTGCCGGGCATGTGTTTTTCCAGGTAAAGCTCATCGAGAAAGTTCATAATGCCCCCGTCAGGTTGGTATTAAAAAAATCATTCAGCGAAACTTCAGGCCGGATGAAAAAAATTAATAATCTCTTTAGCAAGTTCATCGCCAATACCTTTTACTTCCTTAAGCTCTGAAAGAGTAGCGCTTTTTATGCGCTTCAGGCTACCCATATGTCGTAACAACAGTTTCCTTTTTTCAGCACCGATGCCGGATATTTGATCGAGGTCGGAGGCCAGGGTTGCTTTATTTCTCAACCTGCGGTGAAAAGTGACACCATATCGATGGGACTCGTCACGTATCCGCATGAGATAGAGTAGGATTGGGTTGTGAGAGGGGAGAATGATGGGGTTTTTACGATGAGGTTTATAGAGTTTTTCTCCTTCATCCTTTTTTTCTTTAGCTATGCCAATCCAGTCGATTTTATCTGTGATCCCAAGTTCACCAGCTACAGCCAGGGCCATTCCCAGTTGACCCTTCCCCCCATCGACCACAAAGAGGTCAGGGAGGTTGTCCTCTTCCATCCCCCGTTGAAGTCTTCGTTCAAGGACTTCTTTCATCATCCCGTAATCGTTTGGTCCTTCGATTGTTTTGATCTTATAATGACGAAAATTGCTCTTATCAGCTTCGCCGTCTGTGAAACAAACTAAAGCGCCAACCGCCTGCTTGCCACTTATGTTAGAGATGTCGAGACATTCAATCCGGCTTGGGCTTCGGTTCAGCCGAAGCGTTTGCTCCATCGCTTGGCCGAGGTTTTGCCATGATTTCTTCTTCTTCTCCTTTTCTTCAAATAATTGCAAGGCATTGGTATTTGCCATGGAGATGAGCTGTTGATTGTCGCCCCTCTGGGGTATTTTGACGTGTATCTTTGTCTTTGCGTTGTCGCATAGGTACTCTGTATGCAGATCCAGGTCGGCTGGTTCAAATGGCAGCAGAATTTCTTTAGGGATAAGGCTTTCACTGTCGTAAAACTGACTAAGCGCCTGGGAGAGTATATTTCCGTCTTCACCGTATGGATCGCTAAGGAAAAAGGTTCGGCTGCCATTAATCAACCCGTTTCTAATAAATAGAATGGCTATGGTTACTGCAGCATCTTTTCTTGCAAATCCAAAGACATCCTGATCTTTACTGTGGCTTGCAGAAATAACTTGTTTCTCAAGAGTTCGGGATAAAGCTGAAATTTGATCACGTATCGTCGCTGCCTTTTCAAAATCAAGAGTTTTTGAAGCTACCTGCATCTGCTGTTTTAAAGTGGTGACGAGGTCTCGATTGCGCCCTTCAAGCAGCATAATGATTTTTCCAACGTGCTCAAGATACAATTCGCGGTTGGCATTGCCAGCGCAGGGGGCAAGACATTTACCGATCTGTCTGTTAAGGCAGGGCCGGTCACGTTTTTTTAATTTACTGCCTTTGCAGTTTCTAAGAGGAAACAATGATGAAATAAGTCTCAATGTTGACCACATGGCACTAGAAGATGAGTAAGGGCCAAAATAGCGAGCTTTGTCGCGACTTTTTCTCCTGGCCATAAAAACCCGTGGCCATTCTTCCTGGGCGGTTACTTTAATATATGGGTAATTTTTATCATCGCGGAGGATGATATTATATTTGGGTTTATGTTTTTTTATCAGGGAAGCTTCGAGAATAAGGGCCTCTTTCTCGGTGTTGGTGATGATGGTATTGACTTTTCTTACCTTGTCGAGCATCACAGCCGTTTTATTGTACTCGGCACCGGAAAAATGGGCATAGGAAGAGAGTCGTTTGAACAGGTCTTTTGCCTTGCCCACGTAGACCACGGATGATTTGGTATCGAGCATCATATATACTCCGGGAGCATGCGGAGCAGATGAAAGGGTTGATTCTGGAAACATAGGTGATATTGATATGAGTTTTTCTTTTTAGGAAATTGTATGTCTTTAAGAACATATATATCATCTTGTACCTGTCGTCATCATGGGATTTAACAAAATAAAATCTGCGATTTACATTTTTACGATTCTTCGGTATGTTGGTTTCCGCAGTTACAAAATATCTACCAGGTGCCTTCGGAATTTTTGATAACTCGAGGGTGAAAAGGGAATGGGGTGAAAATCCGTAACGTTGGGCCAGCGCTGTAAGCGGGGACGACGACTGCTTTTAGCCACTGCTTCGTTTTACCGGCGGGAAGGTGCAGTCAGAGGGGGATCCGTAAGTCAGAAGACCTGCCTGGGAGAAAAAGACTTTCTTGTCCATAATAAGTCCGTGCAACGGTATAAACCGTAGCACGGGCTTTTTTTTTGCCCGCTCGACAGGAGTAATGAAAATGGAGAAACAGATAGATGAAAACACAACTTGAATTGGCAAGAGAAGGGGTCACTACTAAACAAATGGCACAGGTTGCAATGGAGGAAAAAATTGCAGCAGAGATAATCCGAACAGGGGTGGCGGCGGGCCATATTGTTATCCCCTGTAATCCCAACAGACCTAATCAAAAGATATGCGGCATTGGCAAAGGTCTACGGACGAAGGTCAATGCTTCCATTGGCACTTCTTCTGATATCTCTGATGTCAGTCTGGAGCTGCGCAAGGCAAAAATTGCCGAGCAGGAGCAGGCCGATACCCTAATGGAACTGTCGACCGGAGGTGACCTTGATGCTATTCGTCGGTCAGTCCTTGACGGTTGTGGGCTGCCGGTTGGTAACGTGCCGCTTTATCAAGCATTTGCTGAGGCGAGCAAGAAATATAAGAATCCCAACAAACTGGATCCGGAATACCTGTTTGAGCTCATTGAGCGACAACTGGCAGATGGTTTATCTTTTATGGCAATTCATTGCGGCATCAATCAGTTTTCCGTTGAGAGATTGCGCAAGCAAGGATTTCGTTATGGTGGGCTGGTGTCAAAAGGTGGGACTTTTATGGTCTCCTGGATGGAATATCATAATGCAGAAAATCCATTGTATGAACAGTTTGACAGGGTCTGCGCTCTGATGAAAAAATACGACGCGGTATTATCTCTTGGCAATGGTATTCGGGCAGGTGCCATACACGATAGCCATGACCGGGCCCAGATGGCTGAGATGATCATCAACTGTGAGCTGGCAGAACTTGGGCGGGAAATGGGTTGCCAGATGATGGTTGAGGGGCCGGGACATGTACCCCTTGATGAAATTGCCGGTAATATAATGCTGGAAAAAAGGATGAGTGGTGAAGCCCCTTACTATGTGTTGGGGCCACTTCCTGCTGATTCCGGAGCAGGGTACGACCATATTACCGCGGCAATCGGTGCAGCCCAGTCAGCGTGGCATGGGGCGGATCTTATTTGTTATATCACCCCGGCGGAGCATTTGGCGCTTCCAAATGAAGATGATGTACGGGAAGGAGTCAGAGCGACAAGGCTTGCGGCACGGATCGGGGATATTGCCAAATATCCAGAAAGGCGGGACCTGGAAAAAAGAGTGGCTCTTGCAAGAAGAGATAGTGACTTTGAAGAATATTTCAAACTCTCCATGTTCCCCGAGAAGATGAGCGAGGTGCGTGATAGCAGAAAACCGGACAATGAAGCCACTTGCACAATGTGCGGAGATTTCTGCGCAATGGAGCGAGGGTATTCACTTTTTAAAGATGATATAGCTGGTGATAAATGTCGTCATGCTAAAAAGCCCGTTATGGCAGAAGAATGTAAGGACAATATTTAGCTTAGAGCCGCTGCAAACAGGGTCTTGGTATAAGCCTGTGCAGGAGACGTAAAGATTTCCTGTGCAGGTCCTGCCTCAATTATGCAGCCATGCTGCATCACGGCAACATAGTCTGCAAGTGCCCGGACTACTCGCAGATCATGTGAGATAAACATATAAGTCATCTGGTATTTTCTCTGTAAGTCCAAGAGCAGTTCGATAATCTGGCCCTGGATTGTCACATCAAGAGCTGAGGTTGGTTCATCGAGAATGAGAAATTTAGGTTTTAGTACGATGGCCCTGGCAATTGCGATCCGCTGCCGCTGACCTCCGGAGAATTCATGGGGAAACCGAAAGGCCATCTCCTCTTCAAGTCCCACTTCAACTAAAGTATCCAGAACACGTTCGTACCGTTGCTCTCTGGTGGCACTCTGGTCATGGATTTTCAAACCCTCTTCAATAATTTCATGAACAGTAAATCTGGGAGAAAGAGAAGAAAACGGATCCTGGAAAATAATCTGAATATCACTTCGTAGAGGACGCAGCCGGCGATTAGTCCACGGTTGAATATTTTGTCCTTCAAAGAGTATGTCGCCGCTACTTTGCACAAGTTTTAAAATGGCCATTCCGAGAGTGGTTTTTCCTGATCCGGATTCACCGACAATTCCGCAAGTTGTACCCTTGTGTATGTTTAACGTTACTTTGTCAACGGCCTTGAGAACCTTTTTCTTTCGTTTAAAAGGGTGTACCCAGTCGCCGTATGTGACAAATTGACAATTGAGGCTTTCTGTCTTGAGGAGCAGTGGGCCAGGCGGTGTAAAGTCTTTTATGGTTTTTGGAATAGCCGACATAAGGCAGCGAGTGTACTCATGGGATGGGCTGGTAAAAATTTTTGTTGTTGTACCGCTTTCAACTATTCGACCACCCTGCATTATGTAAATCTTAGAGGCTTTTTTTCGCACCATCTCAAGGTCGTGGGTAATGAGAAGCACGCCCATCTCGTATTCTTTTTGGATGTCGCTGATCAGTTCGAGTATTTGGGCCTGGATTGTTACATCTAAAGCAGTGGTCGGTTCATCGGCTATCAGGAGTGCCGGGTTGCAGGCAAGGGCCATGGCAATTATTACCCTCTGCCGCTGTCCACCTGAAAGTTGGTGGGGATACGATCCCAAACGTCCTGCTGGATCGTCGATGCCGGTTCGGGTAAGAAGTCGTATAGCCTCCTGCTCTGCTTCTTTTTTCCCCATGTTCCGATGGAGCCTGAGAGGTTCCTGTAGCTGATTACCTATCGTGTAGACCGGGTTGAGTGAGGTCATCGGTTCCTGGAAAATCATCGCAATACTGTTGCCGCGAATTTTGCGTAAATTTTCAAAAGAGAGATCAAAAATATTCTGATTCTGGAAACGTATTTCACCTTGCTGGGTGACGTTGCAATTGCTTTCAAGCAGTCGCAGGATGGATAGAGCTGTTATCGATTTACCGGAACCTGACTCACCAACCAGAGCGACGGTTTGTCCTTTAGCAAGGGATAAGGATACATCAAAGAGGACTTGAGTCTGAACAGGTTGGTTCTCCTCATCATGACTGTTGAACCAAAGGTTGAGACGATCTATTTCAAGGAGCATGACAATTTAATATCTAACTTCAAAGGTGGTATATTCTTCTTCTGTTGTGGTTTCGTGGATGTGTATATTATCAACTCTTGACAGAGGCGAACCCTGTTTGAGCCATTCAAGCATAGCTTTCACATTTGTGTCATCGCCGCTTAAAATGGCCTCAACTGAACCATCTCGCTTGTTGCGCACCCAACCCGACAGGTTGAGCTGATGCGCCTGTCTTTGGGTATAATCTCGAAAACATACGCCTTGAACACGTCCTTCGACCTGCACATGAGTCGTTTTCATGGTATTGCTCCTGTTGTATCAGTAGTAAGCCGTATTCTCAGGTAAAAAAATGACAATGTTACAGGCAATTATGACATGTTTTTGTTGCGAAGAATACTACCAATCTCGGTGTTGGCAATTTTATCCATTTTTTTGAAAGATGTGGTCATGCCGATATCGTAACGGCCGTTTTCATGAGATTCAACCCGTACTACGGTACCAATCAGCATTACCGGCGGTCCATCACTTACTGGTACCTTCACTTTTATTAGAGCACCAAGTGGCAAAGGTGAGTCATTCTCAAAAAGTATACCCCCTACACAGATATCTTTACTGGTTCCCGCAAAAGCCTGTGAATTACTGAAATCGAGTTCTTTTGCCAGTAATGGTTGCTGAATTTTTACTCTGAGGTAGCGTCGTTTTTCTTCTTTAAAATGAGATATTCTGTTTTTACCTGCCCCTTTGGAAAGGTAGACAGCATTGTCGGCCATTTGTAACAATTGTTCAGGGTTTTGGGAGTTGAATGGAAATGAAGCGATTCCTCCACTTATTGTTAACTTAATGCATTGGTCCTGATAATATATATTGAGATTTTCAATTACCAGTCGAAGTCTTTCTGCAAAAATAAATCCGCTGATATTGTCTGTCTGTGTCAAGAGCAATACGAACTCCTCACCACCATATCGTGCAGCAACATCGCTGTCACGTTTATGTGTACTAATAACTTTTGCAATTTCTTTTAAAGCTTCATCCCCTGCCAGGTGACCGTAGGTGTCATTAATATCTTTGAAATTGTCGATATCTAAGAAAAGTATTGCAAAGTCATTGTGGTACCTTCTCGCCAGTGAAATTTGCTGATTATATGCTTCATCAAAATATGGGCGGTTAAACAGCCCGGTTAGTTTGTCATGAATGCTTTCATGAAAAACATTTTCATAGAAACGGGCTTCTATCAGACGTGGCCGATCAAGAAATTTGGTAGATGTCTGCAGGTAATCACTGAGGGCTGTTGTTAGGTCAATTTCTCTTCCAAGCAATTGCATCATTTTCTGGCGATGTCCTACTGTTTTTTCCCAGTGTTCATCGCTTTCTTCCATGGGAATATGGATACCAGCGAGAAGTTTGAATAGGGTGTGATATGCTACGGAGCCCTCCGATGCGCGCAGTTCATTTACTTTTCTTATGAGTGTCTCGTCACTATCCGTTTCCAGTATATAACCTAAAATGGTTGTTTTGAGAGTCTGGTTCATATTTCTCTCCTGAAGTGAAAAGAAAGTTAGAGAAAATTCAAAGACAAACTGCGACCATAACATCCTACTGAATCACCATAATGTTTCTTTCCCTTAATACAAATCTGAATATGAAAGTGATCAATCAAAATATTGAAAAAGTTTGGGGTAATGATACATATCAGGTGCCCCTAAAATCAATTATTTGAAAATTCGTACAGGTCGGTTTATCTTCGATGTTAAATGGGAAATCCTTTGCCTTTAGAGCAAGATACAGTAAACTGTGCTCGGTTTTTTATCGTACCTCAATACATAAACGATGCTTTTTCTGAAAAAGGATATTGGCTCAAGTGTATGATTTACGACTGTGTGCATTGTGCGTTCTTCGCTCCCTGAGCGGGGATTGTTTCTATGCTGTATATGGGGTCGTATTGATTGAAACTTTTATTTTTTATAATCACTTTCTACCTAAAATGATGAAGTAAGGAGTTATTCGCATGGCTGACTTTACCTATCAGGAGCCTTTTCCACTGGAAAAGGATGAGACAAAATATCGGAAGATAGAAGGCTCAGAGGCGTTTGTGAGCACTGATCTGTACAATGACCAGGAAATTTTGAAAATTGACCCGGAAGGATTAACTACCCTTGCAAAAGCGGCAATGAAAGATGTTTCCTTCATGTTGCGGCCTGCCCATAACGAGCAAGTTGCTAAGGTTCTTAATGATTCCGACTCCTCACCAAATGAAAAGGGGGTC
>Ga0209475_10000962_pt1 | contig 42353 bp, 74 predicted proteins | sample tdDd471_FD_187128 | JGI IMG/M metagenome (GOLD analysis project Ga0209475, IMG submission 187128) | Marine sediment microbial communities from the Atlantic coast under amendment with organic carbon and nitrate - tdDd47.1 (SPAdes)... | ecosystem: Environmental > Aquatic > Marine > Coastal >... | reverse complement strand
TCAGAAAGATCTAAGGATTTTTATTCTACTGTTACAAGATATATTAAAAACAGAATTAATGATTTAAGATCAAGTAAATTTCATTATTTTAGAGCAGATCATCATTTATCTCACAGATTGCCTGCTGTTGCTTTAAGTGGATTTGTTGGAAACTTTAGAAATAAAGCAAGAACAATTGCTATAACTTATGATGGTTTTGGAGATGGGCAATGTGCTACTATTTATGACACAAAGACGCAAGCTGTTTTGGATTCAGTTCCAATGTATAATAGCTTAGCTTTAGTTTATCAGTTTGTTACAGGAGCTTTAGGATTTACTGAGCATAAACATGAGGGGAAAATAACAGGATTATCTGGCTTTGGATCTCCTATTTATGTTAATGAATTTGAAAAGATAATTAAGTTTGATCCAGAAATTAAAGATTTTGACTCAGTTTATTTAGACACTATTTGTAATTTAAAAGCATTAGCTTACAACAAGTCACCTTTTAATACTAACATTAAATATTTTAGTAATTTCTTACTTTTAAGACAAACAGTTTATGAGATGGTTGAAAATCTAAAAAGACATGACGCATCACGAGAGGATATTGCAGCATCACTTCAAAAATATGTAGAGATGCAAATAACAGACTGGATAGATTCTACTTTATATAAAAATGAAATCGGAGATGAACATTTGAATTTTGTTTTATCTGGCGGATTATTTGCAAATGTAAAGTTAAATTTTGAACTAAAACGAAACTTTGGTTTAAAGAATATATTTGTTTATCCTGCTATGGGAGACGAAGGAACTTGTGTTGGTGCAGCTTTAGCATTTTTACAAACTAAAATGAATAACAACTTTATGAGTGAATTATGTTTTTCTAGGGATATTCTTTATAATGGACTTACTTTAGAAGAACAATTAGAAGCTGTAGAATTGAATCACATTTTTATTGAAGAATGTATAGATTTGGATATTGATTTTGATAATTATGATTTGATTGCCGATCCTACTGAAAATCAAAAGATCTCAGTATTTGCTAATAACCTAGCTTTAAATAAAATTGTATGTACTTCTATTGGTGATAGTGAATTCGGGCCTCGTGCTCTCGGTAATCATTCTATATTCTTTGATGCTACTAAAGAAGAGACAAATACTGAATTAAATAAAAAATTGAATAGAACAGAATTTATGCCTTTTGCTCCTATTGTTTTAGACATATTTGCAGATGATCTTTTCGAACAATATGAAGGTGCTGAAAAAACATGTAAGTATATGACTATTGCTCTTCCTTGTAAAAAGGATTTTAGAGAAACTTATTTGGCAGCAGTTCATGTTGATGGAACAGCAAGGCCTCAAGTTATAGGCTACAATGATAATGAAACTATTTATAAAGCAATTCATGCCTATTTCAGAATTACAGGAAATAAAGCTCTTGTAAATACAAGTTTTAATTTACACAACTTCCCTATTATTAGAGATCCACAGATAGCTATAAGTTCATTTTTAAAAGCTGATCTTGATGTTTTAATCTTGGATAATCTAATCATTATTAAGAGAGGATAATAATATGAAAAATTTAAGTATTAATGCTAGAACTGCAAATGATGCATTCTTAAAAGTACTTAAAGCTTTGAGAGAGGACGGGGAAACCTGTTCTCCTCGTGGTTTAAAGATTACTGAATTATTAAATGTATCTATAAGTATTGAACATCCTAAAAACAGATTGATCACATTTCCTGAAAGAGCTATTAGTTTACCTTTTGCTTTTGGGGAATTTCTTTGGTATTTAAGAGGAGCACAGGATTTAGAAACAATGTCTTATTATTCAAGTCTAATGAAAAAATTTTCAGATGATGGTAAGACTTTAAACTCAGCTTATGGATATAGAATCTTTGGTAGACATAAATCTATAAATTTTAATCAGTGGGATGAAGTAGTTAGTAAACTTCGTCAGGATCCTGATTCAAGACAAGCAATAATCCATCTTCATACTCCTAACAACCAACCTACAAAAGATGAAGTTTGCACATTATCTCTTCAATTTCTTATTAGAAATGGAAAGTTAAATATGATAACTACTATGAGAAGTAATGACATATATTATGGATTCACATATGATGTTTTTAGTTTCACGTGTATGATGGAAATGATCGCATATGAACTGGATATTGAAATGGGAACTTACTATCATAACGTAGGTAGCATGCACATTTATGAGGATAAGATGCATATGTTATCTGATGACTTTTTAATGGATCCACTAAATGAATATGTAATTAAGCACACTCCGGATCTTAATCTCGATGGATTATCTAGAGGAACTACAGAACTACAAACCTTCTTTGCTTTTGAAAGATTAACTCGTCAGAATGAATGCTTTTTAAGTTATGCTCCTAACAATAATTTCTTAAAAATTGCTAAGAAAGTTCTGCTACAATATAGTATTACAAAGCATTATGAAAAATCTAGTTTTACAGGTAATCATAGAGCATTTATTGATTCATTATATTATGATAATATTTATGATTGGATGATGTTTAACTTTTATTTCAGAAAAGAAGAAAGATCTTTATTTATAGCAGAAGGAGCAGACGGATCTGGTAAAACTACTTTATGTCAAAAAATAGAATGTGATAAGATATTCCACTTTAAGTCTCCAAGTAAAGATTTTAATCCCCTTATTTATATTCAATCTTTGAAAAGTTCAGGATCTAAAGTTCTGGATAGAAGTTTTATTTCAGAAATGATTTATAGTGAATTCTTTAGAAGATCAAGTATTATTGAACCATCTTTTGAATTAGCTTTGTTAGATTGTTTGGAAAAACATCCATCAGTTAAAGTAGTTATTTTAATGAATAATAGACATTATTTAGATGAGCAGGATCTGGTAAAAATAGGAAAGAATAATATTTCTAGATTAAATGCTTTATACAGATCTTTTGCTAATATGGTTTTAATTCCTATTTGTATCCCTACTAGGATTAAGGAATAATTATGCCAGATATTCATAGACATGATGAATTTAGTTCTTTTGACGGTTTTGGTAATCCCACTGAGTTGGCCAAACTTGCAAAAGAACTAGGATATACAGCACTAGGAATAGCTAATCATGGATCAGTTAGCGGATTAGTACTACATTATAAAGCATGTAGAGAGGAAGGAATTAAACCTATATTAGGAGTAGAAGCCTATTTTCTTCCAGTATTTAAGAAACAACGTAAAAAGTATCATTTATGTTTATTTGCTAAAAATTTACAAGGCTATCAAAATATAATGAAAATTATGACAATTGCAGAAATGGAAAATAAGTATTATTCCGGCACTGTAACTTTTGAACTTTTAGAAAAATATCATGAAGGAATTATTTGTACTTCAGCATGCTTAGCAGGTTATACATCTCAAGCAATATTGGCAGGCAATATGGCTTTGGCCAGAAAATCTCTTGTTAAGTTTAAAGAAATATTTGGAGATGATTTTTATATTGAGATCCAGCCTTATGATTGTTGGGATAATGATGACATAGAAGTTCAAAAAGATGTTAATCTTGATTTAATGGGATTTGCATATGATTTAGATATCAAATGTATAATGACATCAGATAGTCACTATGGTAGAAAAGAAGATTTTGATACGTATCTAAAAATGCATGAAATTGGCAATCATAACTATGACATAGTAAAAACTTATGGGGAAAGATATATGCCAACATACGCCCAACTTGGAAGGAGATTTGTCAATATTTACGGTGAATCAAGTTTTGAGGATCGGTTCAATAATGGAGTTAAAGAATATGCAAAACAAATGCTAAGAAATCTTAAAGAAATAGAAAATAAAGTAGAATCAGATATACTTGAAGATTTACCTTTGCTTTTACCTAAACTTGATGATAAAATTGATAGTACAAAATTATTAAAAGAAAAAATACAAGCAGGCATGAAGAAAAGAGGAAAGACTTCAAAAGGATATCTTGATAGAGTTAAGCAAGAATTTGATGTAATTAAGTATCACGGATTTGAAGATTATTTTCTTATAGTTGCAGATTATGTAAATTTTGCAAAAGATAATGATATTGAAGTTGGGCCAGGAAGAGGATCTGTTTGCAATTGTCAAATAGCTTATTTTCTTGGAATAACAGAAGTTGATTCTTATGCACATAAACTTGATTTTAGAAGATTCCTTAGAAAAGATAAAAAGAAGCTTCCTGATATTGATTTAGATTTTGAAACTAGTAAGCGACAAATAGTTATTGACTATTTAATAGATAAATATCCAGGGCATGCATCTCAAATAGCATCTTATGGATTATATCAAGTTGATAATCTTTTGAATGATCTTGTTAAAGTTTGCGGAGTTCCAAAGGATGAAATAAAAGTTATAAAATCTCATGCATCTAGATTTGTAGAAAAAAATGGAAATAATAAAGAAATGAATTTAAAATCTTTAAATGCAGATAGCTATACAATTTATTTAAATAAGATTTATAAAAATATATTTAAGCATTTTACTAAACTTTATAAAAATGTTAGATATATGAGTGTACATGCTGGGGGAGTAGCAATTACTGGAGGAAATATTACAGACTATTTGCAACTAAGATTAATAAAAGAAAAACCAGTTTCATGTTATAATTTAAACGATGTAGAATTTCTGAATGTAATTAAATTTGATATACTAGGGCTAAAAACAGAGAGTATAATTAATAATTTGAAAAATATTACAAATGATGCTTACGATGAAAGTTGGCTACAGGATCCAGAATGTTTAAAGAATTTTGCAGAAGGAAAAACAGATGCTATATTTCAATATGAAAGTAGTACAGCTAAGGAGATCCTAAGAATGATAAATGCTAATAATTTTAAAGATGTAGTTGTAGCCTCAGCTTTAAATAGGCCAGGCCCTTTGAATTTTAAAACTCATGAACTTTATGCATCTCAAAAATTAGATGGTAATTTTGAACATGATCTATTTTATAAATATACAAAAGACACATATGGCACATTAGTTTTTCAAGAACAACTTCAACAAATTTGTGTAAATATTGGAGGCCTATCTTGGGCAGATGCTGACAAAGTAATGAAAGCTTTAAAAAATGTTGGAATTGAAAGTGTAAAGGAAGAAATGGATGCCATTAAATTAGAAATGACAGATAAGTTTGTAATAGGTGCAGTTAAAAAAGGGATTCCTGAAAATGAAGCAAGAGAAATGTTTACAAAATTATTAGTATATTCATTTAATGAAGGACATGCTACAGGCTATACAATAGTATCTTTTCAAGAAATGTATTATCGTTGTCATTATCCTATAGAATTCTGGTCAATTAAATTAAAGTATACAACTAATGAAAAGAACATTTTTAAATATAAAGTTAATGCTATTATGGATGGTGCAATTTTATTCCTTCCTCATGTTAATTATTCAGCTTATTCTTCTTTACGGAAAATAGAGGATGATACAGTTATACAAGAAGGGCTAACAGCAATCAAAGGAATTGGAGCAAAAGCTGCTGAATCAATTGAAAAAGAAAGAAATAAGAATGGGCCTTTTAGATCTAAAGAAGAATTTATAAAACGATGTAGAAATAGAGCAGTTCACAAAGGTGTAATTAAAAAACTAGATGAAAAAGGAGCTTTGGAATTTAGCAAAAAAAGATATATCTCTCGTTGTGTAAAATACAATGCAACATTTTATGCGAAAGGATAATTTATGAATAATAAAGATTTAAAGAAAATAATGGATGTGGCTAAAAGTATTACAGTCAAGCAAGGGGAAGGAGCTATATTTCATTTAGGATCGGCGGAAGCAAATCTTGGAGTCGAAAGATGGTCAACAGGAATTGTGGAATTAGACAATGCTATTGGAGGGGGGATGCCAAAAGGTAGACAAATTGAAATATTTGGCCAAGAATCTACAGCAAAAACATCTTTAGCTTATCACTTATGTGCCCAACATCCTATTTGTTTATATATTCCAGCAGAAGGTACATTTGATCCTTTAAGAGCAAAATCTTTTGGGAATACTCCGAAACAAATGTTGGTATATAGAAACTGTAAATATGCTGAAGATATAATTAATAAGATCTTGGATTTCGCAAGAGCTGGGATCCCGTTAATAGTTGTAGATTCAGTGCCAGGGATGCAATGTAAATCTGAATATGATCAAGTTGAAAAGGATGCAGAAAAGCAACCTCAATATGGTCAATTATCTAGATTATTTAGTAGGACGATGAAAAATATTGAAGATACAATTGAAAGAACAGGAACAACAATTATTTGGGTTAATCAAGTAAGAGCTAAAATAAATGCTTCAGCTTTTGGAGAACAAGATGACTCCCCAGGAGGAAAAGCATTTAAGCATTATATTTCTTTAAGAATTAAAACTTATAGAAGAGAATGGATCAATGTTCCTAATAAGAATCCTGCATCATCTTCAACAAATGAAAGATGTGGATTGATTCAAAAAATTAAGATTTTGAAATCAAAAGTTTGTGCTCCTCAAGAAGAAAGAGAATTACCAATGTTTTTCCTTTATGGATATGTTTCTTTCGATGATCTTCAAGAGAAAAGAAAGATTATTATGAAAGCTAATAATGAGAAATACAAGAAAAAGAAAGAAGATGAAGAGAATGAAAACTGGGATGACGACTGATAAATATCTTATCTATAAACTAACTGCTAAAGATATACCTGCTGATTTCACAGGAATGGTCATTTGTATTCAACCGTGTAGTCCTGATTATTTTATGCATGAATATATTAAAGCAGGAACAGTTTTAACTTGTATAGATGGGATGGTATATATGACAGATAAATTTGGATTTGATAATATAATTTGTCAAGTGGAATCGGAGTATTTTGAAGAACACTTTGGGATCAAATATTATGGATTAAAATATTAGGAGGATATTATGATGAAATTAGACGTAACAATGTATAAAGTTATAGGGGAAGGAGAACCTGCTTTGGAAACTACAATACATGGATCGGCTTGGGTTAAGCCTATAAAAATTGCAGATAACTTTGGGGAAGTAACGGAAACTCGTGTAATGACAAGAGACAAAGAGGATATTGATAAGTATACAATAGGATATATTTTCTATGTTTAAACTTAAAAGAAGTAAATTTATGACAGTATATTTAACATTATCTAATGGACATCGTCATGTTGCCATAATCAAAGAGAATCTATTCAGAAGAATAACGGGACATGCAAGACTTCCCAGACTAATTCCAATTTCAGTCTCAAAGAAAGAATATCAAAAAGCATTCATTAGAAGGGCTCATGTAATTAAATATGAGATCTTATCATGGGAGGAAAAGCATGACATTAAAAGTTGATATCGTACAATGGATTATGGGAAAACCATATGCTATGACAGTATCTGGTAAAGCCATTCCTCTATCTGTTATTAAAGGAGTAGTTAATCCAGGATGTACATTAATTGAGTTAGATCCTAATGATGAGGATATGTTATTTAAAGTTGGTAACCCTGAAGAAAAGAAATGTGGAGGATGACCGAATAAGTAAGGAGGCCAAGTTATGGCTAAGGGTATAAAAGGTGATAAAATAAATAAGATTAAAAGAGTTAACAAGAATACAATTCATGTTATTTTCAAAAATGGTGCAATATTAGAATTTAAAGCATCAATGGTTGATTATGAAGATTGTGAGTTAATATCTTATGTAGTTGAAAGGTAGGATATATGAGTTTAAGGGATCAAATCATAGATCAAATAGAAAAAGACAAGCAGCCTAATAATAAATCAAAAGGCAGTACCAAAAAGCCCTTAGAAGCTAAAATAGCTACAAATAGAATATCATCAGCTAATGCTATAAACCTGCTAAGAATAGAGACAGCATTTGATAAATTATTCTATATGAGGGAAAATTTAGAAGAAGAACGGGCAGGATTACATTGTTCTCATATTATAAAGGGAGATAGTGAATTCTGTTATAGGGCAGCTGTATTATCGTTACTCTTTAAGCAAAACCAAGGGGAACATATTAGTGCTGGCTTAAAAAGGATATTTGCTGCCGGTGATAATATTCATGAGAAGTGGCAAGATTTCTTTGATAAATCTGGTAAATCAGAAGGAATGCAGATTAAAGGTGTAGGAAATGAAGAAAGGGCTTTTAGTAGCATTTATGAAACATATTATACGCCAGATAGTAAAATAATCACCTTGTGGGACATGTATAAATATATTCTAGAGATCAAATCAATGAATACATTTGCTTTTAAGAAGGCAGTTGCTGAACCGAACCCACGAAAGAAACATCCCAAAGCCTTCGTGCAGTGTCAAATGTATATGCATTTTGAAGGAATTCCTTTTGGAATCATATTATTAGAAGATAAAAATGATCAGAATTACCATGTGATATTCATTCAGTATGATTCTGAGGTAGTTAAGCCATTCATCCAAAGGGCACAAATGGTTCAGACTCTGAAGCGTGAGTTCCTTTCAGATGGTACTCTACCCCAGAAAAAATGCAAAGGCTGTAATGACAAGAAAGCTAAGAAATGTGTGATGAGAGATGCCTGCTTCCAAGTTGGGATAGGCAGGATCAAGTTTAAGGCAAAATAACTGTTCGATTTAGGCTCACCTTTTATATATATTATATATATATTTTGGTAATAGATTATTAATAGATTAGTTAGGAGAATACGATGAGTAAAGAAAATGAATTTACAAATATGAGTGACGGAGTGAATGATGGTTTTGTTTTATTTTATGTGAAAGATGAAAATGTATATCCGATTGCTTTAACCAAAGAACAAATGCAAATGTTAGATATTGTTATACCAACAGCATTAGGAAGTAAAGTAAATATAGTTGATATGCCAATGGCAACAGTTAAAAATTTAAAGGATGAGAATAATGGGTAGAAAGAAAGTTAAAGGAATTAAACAAGGAAAGTTTAGAATTGTTGTAGATGGACAAATGATTAATACCCAAGTATATATGGATTATGAGGGTAGATTTATTATGGTTAAAGGAAAAAGAATAAAAGTAAATTGGGATCCTGCAGAATCTAGATTTTATACACCAATTATTTGTAGCAGATCAGATGTAGATCCTGAGTATAGAAACAAAATGAAGATACTAGAACAAAGGTTATTTGGAAATGCTTAATCTGAAACATAAAAAGATTGTTATTGGTTTGGATCAGTCATATGAGAATTGTGGTATATCTATTGCTGTTGATGGTAAGTTAAAACGATGTACCTCACTTAGATTTAAAACCACAGATACTAAATCAGAAAAACGTAGATTATTAAGAGAGAGATTGGGTAAGTTATTTATTACCTGTTTATTCAGAGCAGGAAACGTGACAGTAATATTCGAAAGAATTAGATTATTTTCTGGAGGTAACATTAATCAATCATATTTAATTGAAACAGGAAAATTAATTGGATCTATATTGGATAAGGCTTATCAATGTGGCATAACCTGCTACTCAGTTGACACCAGATCTTGGAAATCTAAAATCTTAGGAAGTAGTAAAACCTTTGATAAGTATGCTGATTGGGAGAAACCTGAGAAGGCAGCAGCTATAGAATTTATTCAGGCTCTAGGATTTGATTGTAGATTACTGGATAAGAATGGAAATCAAAAAATAGTCACAAAAGGTAAAAAGAAAGGAACACTGAAATGGAATGATGATATGGCAGATTCTGGTTGTATTGCTCTATATGGATTCCTACCTGAATCACAACAGAAACTACAACTTGAAGAATAATCATAAAAGTATGTACATTTCACATCAGTGTGGTATAATAAGAATGTGGATGAGCGGATCGAATATAAAACGTGACACATGTTGTACCCGATAAACTATATAGAACATTGGATCAAAACCTTGATTCAGAAATAATATTCCTTAAGCATTGTGTCCTTAAGGTTCGGGAAAAAGTAGTCAGATGCCATTTGGCTGACAGGTATTCGAATCCCCATCTAAATCAACCAACAACCTAGGAGGGTAAAATGAGAGAATATTTATTAAATCAATTGGAAGAAATTAAAAAGGATATAACTAGAACTTTAGAATCTGGTAAAACAATAAACTTAGATCTTGTAGATTCTTATAATCAAATGTTAAGATCTATCGAAGATTTAGATAATCAAATTGAAATTTACTGTTAATCAACTACCTAGGAGGGTAAAATGTTAAATATGAATTTGAAAGAAAAGATATTTACTGATTGGAATGAATTTTATGAAAACACAGATTTACTGATAGAGGATTTGGATTTAAATTACTATTATGAAGATATGGAAACTGGAAGATTTTCACTAAGTAAATTTAGTGGTGGATCTAAAGTAGCAATCTGGTGGTAAGGAGGACGGTAAAATGTTAGAAATATTTATGGAAGGATTTCAAATAGGATTATTTATAGGAGCCATTATATTTTCTGTAAGTTTTGTAACTCATAAGCATTTGAGAGGAGATCCAGATGAGAACACTAACTCTTGAAAGAGACCAATATCAAACTACACCAAACAAAAATCATTATGATGTATTTACACTTGAAGATATGTATCTAATGTTTGACATAGAAGGAGAATGTTTTGGATATGAATTTGAAGATGGCAAGTTTGCTAGACTGATAATTGAATAGATATAACAGGATCTTAAATAAAAAGGCTTTAGCTGACAATCATTGGTGTATTCAGTTAAAACCTTTTTGTTACATAACCTATTATTAGAAAGGAGTTTCATATGATTAGAATAGATTTTATGGATTTAGTTGCATTAGCAGTAATTGGAACAATATGGGTGGTATTCTTAATTGGAATCGCTTACTATAATATCAAAGCTAGAATCTTAAGGATGTGAAGAAAAAACGACAAGAATTGAGGTATATATGAATATGAAAATTGTACAGGAAACAGTTGAAGGTTTAGAGAAAAAGATTAAAGAAGAACAAAAATGGTGTGCAGATAATCACCATGATATTGAAGGTAGATCTGAAAGGATCAAGAAAATATTAGATTTCAGATCTAAAATAACAATCTTAAAGAATAGGAGAAGATTATGACTACTCAAAAAGCTTTTGATTTAATTAAAGTAATTACGGAATTAGATGAAGAATACACAATTTCAGTTATTAGAGGAAATTATGAACATATATTTTGTCCATGTACTAAAAATTTTAATTATTGTATTTCAGAAACTGGGCTTGAACGTACTCAAAAACCTGTATCTTTGAAAGATTTAACAAGACATTTAATTCAAGTAAAACATGACAATTATATTGATAGACAAATGCATTATTTTATCTGTCATGATTGTAAAACAGTCTATATTGTAGAATAGGAGAGATCTCATGAAAATAAGAAGAGAAATAAAAAGTAAGATGTTGTGGAATATTTTAACATTATATTTTGATATAAAAATAGTATTTTTATTTTTAAGTAAAGCTATTATAGCTAAATTGAGAAGGGACTTAGAAAGTTGCAATACAAATATGGCAATCTTGATAATACATTGGACTATGTCTAGTCAATTGGTGAAATTTGAAACCAAGAATTATATCTTTTCACACCAGGAAAATGAAATTCAGTAATCCATATTTTACTATTGAGGAAAAATTAAGCCTATTACAAAGATGGATTTTAGTACATAGTATGTTATATTACAGATTCAATTCTGCAATAGCTACAGATCAAAGATTTGATGATACTTGTAAACAATATTTAGAATTAAGAAATACCAACCCTTTTGCTAAAGGAAGATATGATTATGCTTTTGAAGGATTTGACGGATCAACTGGATTTGATTTAGAATCTAAGTTATCTGAACATCATCATTGGTTGGTACAGCAAGATGCTTATCTGGTAATGAAAAATAAAAACAGAAAGGACATAAAATTATGTTAAAACAAATTGATGATACAATAGAAGCAATCAAAGCTTTTTTAAAATTATCTGAAGCTTTATTGGAAGTTCTAGAAGATTTAGTACAAAAAGAATGTATGGGAATTCCAACTAAAGATTATTCAGAATCAACAATTGAAATGGATTCAAGAGAAAATGGAGGCTATGCAGGAGTTGCTATCAATGTCAAAGATGGAGTAATAGTTAATGGTCAATCATTTGATGCAGATGATAATGAAAATATTGAAGCTATCAATCAACTCATTAATCAAAATAGAGGAACAGAAGCTTATAATGAATGTAGTTGTCATGGGGATTGTATTTGTCGTTCTGAATATGATGAAGATTGTGAAGCAGATCAAGAAGAACATATTTGTACATGTACTCATGAGGATCAATGTGACAATTGTAAATGTAAAAAAGGACTTACTGAAGGAGAAAAATTTCTTAAAAGAATACAAAACGTTAAAGCAACTTTCGTAGAATAAGGAGGATATATGTTAGGAAGATTACTTTGTAGGATCGGTATTCATAAAAATGTTAAAGTTTATTTAAAAAGAAATAAACCATATCCAAGAGAGATACATTGTATTAGATGTAAGAGGATTTTAACTAAAAGATTGAAATAGAGGTGAGATCATGAAAGAAAATTTATATCAAGCAGAGATTGGATTCTTAGGAATGTTCCCAAAAGAAAAACCAGTATTAACAGAAGTTTTACTTAATAAATTAAATACATCTTTTAAAATTATGGTAAACGCATCTCAAGTTACTGCAGATGGGAAAAAAAGTAACTGGATGTTTATGGCTAATAATGATAAATCTGGGCCATTAACTTTAGACACAGAAAGAGAAGCAATAAAATTTGTTGAATTTTTAGTTAAGCAAGGCATGGATCCTTGGAATGTTAAAATAATTCAAGAATTATACTTCAATTATGGAGGTGAGTTCTTTGGTTAAAGGAAGAGAAAGAACTCAAAAATGGTATTTAGAAAATGAAAAACATGTAATGTCATTTTTGGGATTAACTCCTTGTAAAGGATCTGGTAATGGAGCTGTTGAAAAAGAGGATGGATATAATGATAAAGTTTTGGCTCAATTGAAATCTACAGATAAAATGAGTTATAAAATGGATCATTTTGATTTAGAGAAATTAAGCTATCATGCAATGTATAGCAATAAACTTCCTCTATTTGTTTTAGAATTCTTAAAATATGATGAATTATGGCTATGTTGTAAAGTTGAAGATATATTAGCAATAGTTGCATCTTTATTTGAAGAATCACTCATTCAATATTTTAAAGAAGATCCGGACGTAATATTAGATCTGGATTTATCTGAGGATCCAGAAGAAGAAATTGAATGGAAACCACCAAAAGCTATTAAATCTGATGGTTTTGATAAATATAATCAGGATCGGAAAAAACGTTATGAAAAGGAGTGACTTATGAAAACTACTAAAATTGATATTAAATTATTAGGTATGTTTAATGGAATGCCTATCGACAAAAAAGGTGGCGTAAAGCTTAAGATCTTATTCGCTTTTGAAGAAACAGCAAACGCAATTAGAGTCTTTGCTATGAAAAATCAAATTATTAAATTATATGTAAAAGTTGAAGGAATGAAAGGCAAATTTCTTGGAGAATTTAGTTATGGCGGAATGAATAATGACAAAAATGGCCAATTTCTTTTAACTTTGGAAACAGAATGGGATTCTTTAGAGTTAACTAACTATAGAGATCTAATGCCATTGGAAGGCAGTCAACCTATTTTAGCAACATATAGGCTGATAGCTGAAATTGAGCTTGAGGATGAAGAAAATGTCAATTGAAAAGGATTGCCTTAAGAGGATCTTCCAATTAGTCAGAGAGACTGAGGCGCAAATTAAAGAGCACAAAGAAGATAAAACTTTAGAACATCCAATTGATGGAGACTTTATTAAAACAAGAAAAGCAATGGGATATGAAAGAATTTTATCAGAATTAAGACTGTTTAAGAAAAATGTAAAAAGTAATAAATAAGGTTTACAAATGAAATTACATGCTGTATAATAAGAATGTACATTGGTAATTGAAAAATATTGGAGAATATACTCAAACAAAAAGGAGGCCACTAATGGCTAATAATTATTCACCGGAAGAAGTTGTACAAATCGCAAGAAACATGAGTCAATACCCAACGGAAGTTGTAGAGGATGTTTTAAAAAGATATCCATTCTTAGCAGGTAATGCTAATACTGAAGCAGGCTTGGTTGCTATCATCTCTGGAATTCCAGCAATGATCTCAGGAAGACAAGTAAACAATGGTATTAAGAATGGTGTAGACAGAGATTCTGTTTTATCTGATGAAGAAATTGAAGCAGCTGCTCCAGAAACAGAAGAAGAAGCTGAAGTTGAAGTTAAAAAAGAAAAGAAAAAGACTTCTCAAAAGAAATCAAATGCAAAATCTACCACTAAAACAAAGTCAAAAACAAAAGCAAAACCAGCTCCAGAACCTGTAATTGATGACGATGATGAAATGATCGAAGATGAAGAAAAAGCTTTAGCAGATATGAGTGTGGATGAACTTAAAGCAAAAGCAAAAGAATTAAAAGTTTCTCTTAAAGGTTTAAAGAAAAAGAGTCAAGTTGTAGCTGCAATTCAAGAAGCATTAGATGCTACAGCAGGCGAATCTGAAGATGAAGATTGGGACATTTAAGTTCCCAAACAACTCTACCAAGGCTGGTTTAATATCAGCCTTTTTATAATTTTATGAGTAAAATAATTTTAAGAGTTTTGATTTATATTGTTGAGATCCTAATGGATAACAATAAAATGATCAAAGATATCCATTTAAAGACAACAAAGTTTGAAAATCCAGGTGATGAGGAAAATTATAATTTAAGAAATAAAGGATATCAATTACTTTGTGATCTTGAAAATGAATCTAAAAACTAATTGCAACCGAAAGGTTTATCAGTGAAGGAGATACTTATGTTAGATCAAGCAAAAAAGGATAAAATTGACTTTTTAGTAGGATGTGATATTGAAGAAAGAGATAATAGAGAGCAGGTTTTAAATGCTATTTGCAAAACTAAATGGTTAAGAAAAAAGAATTATAGGCCTGAAGATATTACTTTGGATTTAATGGAAAAATTATACACAAAAGTCAGAAACAAATATCCAGGGCAAATTGGATATATTCAGCAAGCAAGTATAAGATCTTGGAGAATAATGATCAAGACTAATGACACTCATCAATGGATCAATTCATTCTTTGCTTTAAATTTCTTTGAATTAATGGCTAAAACATTGATTGTAATTTATGCATATTTTGAATTAGGATATTCTCAACATGATGAAAAAGGTAGAGACTATGTACGAGATTAAAATTTATACAGATGGAGCCTGTTCAGTCAATGTAAGATGTGGCGGATGGGCTGCAATTATAATAACCCCTAATAAGCGTTATGATATCTCAGGATCTAAAATTGGGACCACAAACAATGCTATGGAATTAATGGCAGTAATACAAGCAATAGAAGAATGTTTGAATATGAAGGAAATTAGAGCTACTGAAGGCTTATATCTAAAAATACATTCTGATTCAGCATATGTTGTTAATGGGGTTAATCATCCTAATAGACTACCTAAATGGAGACTAAATGGATTTCATACTGTTCAAGGAGATCCTATTGCCAATAAAGAATTATGGATAAAAATGGTAAGTTTCTTACAAATGTGGGATCTTAAATTGGAATTGATAAAAGTTAAAGGACATAGTGGAAATCGCTTCAATACTAAAGCCGATAAACTGGCCTCAGGACGTAGAGATGAAGCTAAAAGAAAACTTGAAAGGAGCAAAGGATATAAATATAAAAGTAAGAAAACTTTTAACTGAGAATGATTTAAACGCATCTAGATATATATTCAAATGTCACCCTGTCTATTTAATCACAATAAATGTTGTACTTTTAATGAAATAAGCTGTATAATATATATATAGGCTTAACCGAGTAAAGGGATGGGTAAAGTTTTATAGGGGATAAGAGAGCGGGGTTCCTGGGATGGACATAGGTTTCCATTCGTAATTCGCTGGTTCGAATCCAGTTATCCCCAGTTACATATGGATAGGTACTCAAGTCAGGATATAAGAGGTTTGACTGCTAATCAAATAGGCCGTAAGGTGCATGGGTTCAAATCCCATCCTATCCGCCAACCAACTATCTAGGAGGATATTATGAGAACTAAATTTAATTGGAGAGTGAAGTATTATTCAGATTTTTCTACATCAGTAATTTCCGATCCATTCCCAAGTTTGAAAAAAGCTAAAGAAGAAATGGAAAAGGCAAGAAAAACAAATGAATATGTTAAAGTTACAGTGGTATTATTTGAAAAAGATAATCCAGATCTAACAGAAGTCTTGAAAGACAGGAGATGATGACATGAACAGATGGCAATTGCAACTTGATAAACATGAAAGAATTTTAAACATTGATCAAATGGATCCAAACTTAAAAGAGATAACATTGATTACTCATGATAAACTTGTTATTGTGAATATTCAAGAAAATCAAAATCCAGCTATCTACAATGATATTTTAGAAATAGTATTACAAGTAGAAACTTACGAATTTGATAATAAATCTCAATTATTTATTCCAAAAGAATGGAGGAAGATGTAACATGAAAATTAGTGTTTTTAAGAAACAAAATTTTGAAGGAGATATAATCGGAATTACAAGAGTTATTGTTAAAGAACATCATCCAACTCCTACTGTTTGTACTGCTGTATCAACTTTAATGCAAAGTATAGGATTAGAACTTATGGATTATGGATTAGATGCATTTTCAAGAAGTCATGATTTTAAATCAAACAGTAATGATGTGAATATGATGATTAATTGTCCAGAAGATCACGAATGTCAAATACTAATGAAATTTTTAGTTAATTCTTTAATAAATATCAGAAACCAGTTTGGAGCAATTCATTTAGAGATTATCACTTATAGAGATGAAACCAACGTCCATTGAAAGGAGAATATTATGGGTATTACAACTAAAGTAAGAACAATGCATACATGTAGTGATGGAAAGATATTTGGAAATAAAGAAGAGGCTGTGTTACATGAGATAAAATTTCTTAAGGAACAATTTGCAATAAAATTAGCCAACGCAATGGATGAACCGGATCCACAATCTATACTTTTTATTTTAAATAAACCTGAGGCAGATGCATTTATTCATGAAATTAGTATGATTAATGCACGATATAAAAGAGAATTTGAACAAAATGAAAGTAAATCAACTTGTGATGATGATGAATGATAGGAGGATCCAATGAAAATTTATAGAAAAGCGGATAAATTATATGATAAATTATTCAATAAAATTGAAAAAGCATATGATAAATTCATTAAAGATCATAATTATGTACCAGATACTTTGGAATTAACAATAAATGAATATCAAATTATATGTGATGGATGTTTTGCTGTACCGACTGCATTATTTGGAATGATAATTAAAGTAATAAATGATTGTAATACATGCAGATCTAACACATTAAAATCATATTTTATAAATGTTTATGGTGAAAAGCCTACAATTTGTAGATATTGTAAAAATTATAATAATTACGTTAAGGAAGGAGATCTTAATGCATATTACGATTAAAACTGAAGGTGATCAAATTTATGGTCGATACACATATGTAAGACTTACAAATCATGATACAGGAGAAGTAATTGAATACAAAGATTATGAAAGTATAGGTGCAAAAAAGATTTTTAATAAAATAGGCGTAATGATTAGAAAACATTTTCTATAGGATCGGAGGATTTAATGAAGAAAAAAGTAATCAAAAAGAAATGTGATTTATGTGGTAAAGATTTTAAAACAATTATTCCAGAAAGATTTGCTTGTACAACATGTACTAAACAACATAATGAAGATATGAAAAATCAATAAGATCGGAGGATCTAATGAATTATGAAAAAATATTTAAAATATTAGTTCCTTTAGGAAACCATACTTTAGAATTAAACAAAGGAATTGATTTTGATTGGATCAGAAGTGACAAAGATATAACAGGATTAGATGATCTTACATTAGAATTAAATAATGAGGCGGTAATGTTTATACATCATAATACAGGAGTTATATTTATATTTGAAAGGAGATCCTAAATGAAAGCAATACAAAAATATTTTGATAATGTATTTAATTCACATGATTCAAGAAAAGATAATCTTATATCATGTATGAAATGGTTAACAAAATACGTTATTGGTAAAGAGGATCCAGGAAAAGTATCATATGAGATCCTGTTAGACGAAGAATCAGAAACAGGTATAAAACTACAATTATTTGCAGTACTAGATGACACTAAACATTTTAGTATGAGATGCAAAGCGTGCAAGGAATTTCACAATAGTTTCTTTATCACGGATAAGAATGATTGTGATAGATGTAATGCTAAAGCATATCGAAAAGATATCAAGGCAACACTGACCACTATCAAATCAGCTAAACAAGAAAAACTAAGACGAAAGGTTAAGGGGTAATTATTATAAAAATAAAGTTTAAATAATCATCTCTTAATCGTGGGAGGTTTTATGCCAACGGTATTGAGAGAAATCTATACAGAGGAATCTGAAGAAGAGCTAATGGCAATGTCTAGGAAAGAAGTCACCCGAGATCTTACAGAAAGACAAAGAAAATTCTGTGAGTATTATACGGGTGATTTTAATATTAAGACATCAGCTATAAAGGCAGGATATGCCAAAGCATCAGCTCATCTTACTGGATGGCAGGTCCGAAACTTACCAAAAGTCAACAGATATATTTGTTGGCTTAAATTACGTGTAAGTAAAAGTTGTCATATAAATGCGATGGATCTGGTTGATATGTATGCCAGAATAGCTTTTGCTGATATGACAGATTTTGTTAAAGTAAAGAATGGAAGATTATCTATAGCAGATACTGAAGACATCGATGGTCAGATTGTAAAGAAAATCAAGAAGGGACGAGATGGAATTACTATTGAACTTGAAGATAGAATGCGAGCTATGGAGAAGTTGGAGAATTACTTTGACGTAAGGCCTGCAGACTGGAAACAACGTATTGAAGAACGTAAAGTTAAGATCCTTGAAGAGAAACTAGCGTTAGACAAAAAACGCTTAGGAGAAGGTGATGAATGGGAAGACGATGGATTCCTAGAAGCTATTGAGGATATAACAGAAGAGGTGTGGTCAGATGAAGAAACAGAAGATTAAACAGATAGATAAGAATGACTACATAAACGCAGTAGAGCCAAAGAATACGTATAATAAAAAACGTATGTTTAAGTGGACTAAACTAAGTAAGAAACAAAAGAAGGTACTAACATGGTGGACTTCTAATTCTCCAGTCAGAGACAAGGATCTACTGATTGCAGACGGAGCTGTCAGAAGCGGTAAAACATTAATAATGAGCTTCTCCTACGTGATCTGGGCAATGTCAACCTTTAATTATGCTAAATTTGGTATGGCAGGAAAGACAGTTGGATCCTTTAGGCGAAACGTAGTATTTCTATTAAAGATTATCTTGCGTTTGAGAGGATATTCAGTAACAGATAAGAGAACAGAAAATATGTTGATCATATCAAGGAATGATAGAATAAATTACTTCTATATCTTTGGTGGTAATGATGAACGGTCACAGGATTTAGTACAAGGATTCACATCAGCTGGATTCTTCTTCGACGAGGTAACGTTAATGCCTCAATCATTTGTCAATCAGGCGGTTGCCAGATGCTCTGAGGAAGGTGCTAAAATGTGGTTTAACTGCAATCCAAGAGGGCCATATCATTGGTTTAAGTTAGAATGGATTGACAAAGTTAAAGAAAAGAACGGAATCAGATTGCATTTTGATCTAGACGATAACCCATCACTTAGTGAAAAGGTTAAAGCGAGATATAGAAGAATGTTCAAGGGCGTATTCTATATGAGATATATTCTAGGTTTATGGGTAATGGCAGAAGGATTAATCTATGGTGTATTCAATCAGGATATGATTATAAATGATCTACCTAGAGGAATTAAAATGAAGAACAAATGGATCGGCATTGACTACGGACAATCTAATCCAACAGTATTTCTATTAATTGCTTATGGATCAGATCACAGGATCTACATTTTAGATGAGTATATATATGATGGAAAATCAACGGTAGAGTCAAAACAAAAATCTCCATCTATGTTAGCTAAAGATTTTAAGATCTGGTTGAGAAAGAATGGACCAATGCAGCAAAATATGAAAAGAACTTCTTTAAGATATGATAGAGCATACATAGATCCATCAGCAAAAGGATTTATATTGCAACTACACGAAGAAGGAGTAGGAAACATCTCTACAGCAAACAATGATGTGAATAGAGGTATTGAATTACTATCATCTCTTATAGAAAATGATTTATTAAGAGTAATGTCACATTGCAAAAATACGATTAAAGAATTCTTCTCTTATAAATGGGATGAGAAAGCTCAGGAAAAGGGAGAAGATAAACCAGTTAAAGAACACGATCACTGTATGGACGCATTACGATACTTTGCTAATGGCCAACGTGAGTTATTACAACGATTGATAGTTGCATACGGATCTATAAGAAAGGCGGCATGATATGACTAAATTAGAATCATTTTGTAGATTTGATTGTAGATTAAAAGGGCAATATTTAAATGTACTTCTTGAAACAGGTAAGGATATTTGCAATATATGCCCTTTAAAGCAATATCTAAAAGAAGAAAAGCAGAAAATCACAAAGGAGAAGTAATATGAGAGTAAGAGTACAAGGGCATTATAATGTAAGTCCTATTCCATCAGATAATCCAACTAAAGCATATATTAACAGCATTGATGGAGCTCAATTTGATGAGATAATAATTTGTGATAAATTTGAAACACTTGAAGACATAAAAAATATTCTTAAAAGGGTATATGATATAGCAGATGTAACCATTTATAGAATGCTAACTCCTAGTAATAGGATATTTGCATTATATCATGCTAAAATTGGTTGGATGATATACGATTAGAAAGGAGATCTTAATGAAACTTTTATTAGCAACAGCTTTGATATTCTTATATGGTACAATCATTGTACTAGGGACACAAGTGTACGCAATAGCATTTATTTTAATCATGATGTGTATAATTGTATATCTTATCTTAAAAAATACTGAGCAATTGGAATGACTTGGCGCACATGGTAAAACATTGTACAATACAACACAAGTGCTTACCATGTTATTCATTTTAGTAGCTATAATAGCTATAATCTACATGATCCTAAAGAATACAGAGGTAAGCAAAGAATAAGGAGGTGAATTTCATGTCTAGGCCGACGGGATTAATAGCAGATAAAATGACACATAGAATTAAAGATTTCAGAAAACTAATCGGCAAGAAAATAGAATGCAATGGCATGAAATATATAATTGTAAACGTGGGGTACCAACCTGGCACTTATGGCCTTACGTTAGACGGAACAACAAATCCAGGAAATAGAGGTGTTTGGGTAAAAGGCTTAAATGATCTACATCAATTAAAGTTTATTACAATAAAAGAAATAAATGCACATTATAAATGGATAAGGGAGGATAGAAGTAATGGTTGATAACCCTAACAAAACCAGAACATATAGAGCAGGAAAGGCATTTACAAGTGATGGGACATACATCAATATATACGATCTATTCTTTGAACTACAACAATTGATAATGTCATGGGAAGCTAATGGAATTCCGATAGATGATAGAGAACCGATAGAAACTTTAGAACAAGACAATACTAATGCACCATTTATAGCAAATATAAATCAGGTAATAGTTAGAACAACAACAGCATCAATAGCAACAAAGGACACTTTTACAGTTGATATTACTGATATTACAGGATTTTTAGTAGGAGATTCCCTTGTTATAGGAGATATTCTTGCAGATAGATTTTATTTTGGATCTATACTAGATATTACGGTAAATACAATAACAATGGATACCCCTTTTGATTATACATTTCCCTCAGGATCTCCATGCAGTACAAGATCAACAAATATGGCAGTTGACGGAAGTATAACCCCTCAAACGTTTTCTGTTAGAGGAGAAGGAAGTGAGCAAATACCAACAGTATTTGATATTTCAAGAATAATTATTACATGCCTAACAGACACAGCTTGTAGTTTGATAGAATTTGGTGATATCCCTAAATTATTAAGAGGATTAGTTATGAGAAGAGTTAATGGAGATACAAATAATATCTTTAATGTTAAATCAAATCAGGATCTGGCAAACCTTGCATTTGATTTTGATATTTATGCATCAACCAATCCAGTACAAGGACAAGACGGATTTACATGCAGACTTACATTTAATGGACAAAGTAAAATGGGAGTAGCAATAAGGATTGGGCCAGGTGAGGACATTGAATTTATTGTACAAGATGATTTAACTGATATCAACAATTTAAGCATAATAGTGGAAGGACATATAGTAGATGTAGGGTATACAGGATATTAGGAGGATAATGAATAATGGCAGACGTAACAGTAGGAAACAAAAAGAGAATAGCAGTAGCAACAGGTGTAAAGCAGAGATTAGTATTTGAACCACCAATTGATAACTTAATATTAAAAAAGATAGGATCTGGTACAATTGCCTATATGGTAAATGCAATAGAAGCAGATATGGCAGACATTAATGAGGAAGAAGCTAATTCATTAACTGATGATTTTGCAACTCGTGATCTATATAAACCAAACGGAATTAGACATCTTGTAATTATAAGTGATGCAGACGTTACATTGGAATTAGACACTGAGAAAACTAAACTACTTTAGGAGAAGATCATGAAGAATTCATTTGTAAATAAAGGCGGAGGTAATTCCTTCATATCAAAATACATGACTCCAGCAGCAGGAGGAGGGACTCCGGTTTTATGGGATGGAACATATCCCCAAGGATGGAAAACAAATAACGCTTACATTTTTGTAGATACAACTGATACATTAGTTAGATCAATATTTATTGATGTATCATCAGTGGCAACTGGTGCAACGATTAGAATAAATACAGATAATGTACCTGGCAAGAATCAATATTGTCAAACAAGTGAAACAATAGAGGATCTTTTAGCTTGGGCAGATCCATCATTTACAGATACCACGACCATTGCATATGGAGACCTACCAGCTTTTCAAGATTATTTTGATATAGTAAAAGTTGCCGGTACAAATACAATTGTATTTTATACAAATAACGATGGAGCACCATCTGAATATATAAACTCAGTAGAGGTTTTATAAAATAGGAGGACAACATGGCACGATTTAAAGAAGATCTAAGGTTTCCATTAGGTGGAACCCTTTATACAAAGATGAGAGAATATGCTGTGTGGTATAGTGGCGAACCAGATTTTCTAACGGAATATTATAATACTCTGGATCCGCAAAATATATTTAATACACAGTATCAAGTTAGAAAAAATAATTTCTGGGCGAGACAGGCTTATAGTGCAGGAACATCAGCAGTTCACATTCCTTTAGCTGGATCAATTGCTGAATTAAGTGCAGATCTTCTATTTGCAGAGGCACCAGCTATTAAATTAGATGAGGCTTTCAAAGAAGATGCAACTAATGAAGCTAAAGAATCTCAAGAAGAGTTAGATCAATTGCTTAGTAATGTTGAATTAAATAAAGAATGTTTACAAGGGGCTGAATTGGCTGCGGCTATTGGTGGAGTTTATATGAAAATAGCTTTTGATGAGGATCTTATTGATAGACCAATCCTGCAGTTAGAACAAATGGATAATGCCATTGCTAAATTTAGATATGGAATATTAACGGAAGTATCATTCTTTAATGCAGTATTTGCGGAATCAGCAAGTGCAGCAAAACAAAATGGAACTACTGCAAAAGTTTATAGATTGGTTGAAACATATACCAATAAAGGCACAATTGAATATGAATTATATGAAGGTACGTGTGATAAATTAGGTACAGAAATTGGGGTAGAATCTAGAGAAGAAACAAGTGATCTTGAAGATATCGATACTGGATACGATGAAATTCTTTGTCAGTATGTTCCTAATATGTTACCTAATAGAATTTCTAGAGATTCATATATTGGTCGTAGTGATCTACAAGGATTGGAAACATTGATGCTTTCATTAGATGAGTCATATAGTTCATGGATGCGTGATATTAAACTTTCAAAGGCTAAAATAATCGTTCCAGCAACTTGGTTAGAAGAGAGAGTTGGGGATGATTCAGGAACTAAAGAAACTACTTATGATACTGATAGAGCATTATATGCTAAGTTGAATATAGATCCTGTATCAATGACAAATCTGAAAGCAGAGGCTGTACAATTTAAAATCCGTGCAGATGAATTTGAAAAGACATGTATGAATTTAATTGAAAGGGCTGTATCTCTTGCAGGATATGCACCTCAATCATTTGGAATTAATATTGCTGGAAGAGTAGAATCTGGAACAGCATTAGCAAAAAGAGAAGGTAGATCAGAAAAGAAAAAGGTTAAGAAAGAATCATTCTGGCAAACACCTTTAAATAAAGTGGTACAAGGTTTAATTTTTATTCATAATCAAGAATTTGGAGGATCCATCATGGAAGATTCAAATATAACAATTGAATTTAGTGATGGGGTAGCTTATGGAATTACTGAACTTGCAGATGCTGTTCAAAAAATAAGAGCTGCAAAAGCTGCATCAACTAAAACTATCGTTATGATGTTGCATGCTGATTGGACTGATGAGCAAGTTGATAATGAAGTTGAAAAAATTATAGCTGAAGATAGAGCAGCAGAATTTGAAGATCCTGCTTTTCAAAGTGAGGTAGATCGTTTTAATCAACTTAAGGATCAAGACAATAACGAAGAATAGAGGTGAAATAAATGCCTGATTTTAATCGAAATGTTGAAGACTTTTTAGAGGAAATAGTAAACCTCTTGAAAGTAGAAGAAAGAGACATGATGAAAGTTGTTAAGAATAGATTGGCTACAGGCATTGAGGATGATGGTTGGGCAGAGAAGAAATTATCTGAAGTTAGATCTATGAAAAATCAATTAATGTTTGCTCAGCAAAAAGGTGCATCTAATAAGGTTTATAAAGAAATCCAAGATCTACATGAGCAAGCATATATGTCTGGTGGGATATATGGAGAAACAGGAAAATTCGGAGCTAATTTCACTGCAATGACTCCAGATGTTAAACTTCCTAGATCTGTGCAAGCCTTAATTCTTGAAAGGCAACAATCTTTTAAGAATGGCAGACTGTTAATGTTAAGAAATGCAGAAGATGATTATAGAAACATTATTGCAGAAACTACCCAACTTTTGAGATTAGGAACTAAGACCAAGAAACAGGCTTTACAAATATCCTTAAATAAATTTGCTGATAAAGGAATAACAGGATTTGTAGATAAAACAGGTAAGAATTGGAATTTACACACTTATTCAGAAATGGCTTTAAGAACAACATCTTTTAATGCTGCCAGGATCGGCGCATTAGATAGAGTAATTGATGCAGGTTTAAATTATGTACAGGTATCAAGTCATGGTAATCCGTGCCCATTTTGTGCACCGTATGATGGAGCAGTTTTAGCTATCAATGAATATAACAATCCTGAAAATAGACCTTTGTTATCTGATGCAATTGCTAACGGATTATTTCATCCTAATTGTAAACATATGATTTCAGGATATGTTGAAGGTGCATCAATTCCAGTTAAGCAACCTTATGACAAACAAGGCTATTTGGATACTCAGACTCAAAGATACAACGAAAGGCAGATACGTAAGTGGAAATTACGTCATGAGGTAGCGCTAGATGATGATCTAAAAGGTTTTACTAAAGGCAAGGTATCCTATTATCAAGCTAAGCAAAGGGATCTCTTAAAGGATTATGAGTCCCGTACAGGCAAGATTTTAAAAAGACGTTATGATAGGGAAGCTCCTTTGAGATTAGGTAAAGAAGGACAAATAAAACCGCTACGATCTTACAAGAAAAAAGTAGTAGCACCTAAACCACCAGAAATAGAATTTGAAACAATGGATGATTTTATAAAAAATAGTGGTAGTAAAAAAGTTTCTTATGGGCCTAGATATAACAAAAAGAGTGGAAAACTTTCTGATGCATTGGATGATTTTGATGATTATCCTTCTAAAGCAAGTGACTTTGTTGAAGATCTTAATTATGATTTTATGCTTTTGCATGATCATCAAGAAGATGTGATTATTGAGGAAGCCAGAAGATTATTGGTCAGTAAAACTAAATTAAATTCTAGATTAGATACTTTAGCTAAAGGGAAAAGAAGACTTAGAGACTTTGAAAATATTGCAGAAGATTTAACTGAAGAATTAAAAGATTATGCTAAGAAAAACAACTTAGGTAGAATGAGAGATCTGGTTAGAAAATCGGCACCCGGTGCTGGAGGAGATATTGGAGAAGATGAATTAATGAAACTTTATGCAAAGTTATTCGATAATAGTCTTTTGGATACTCCTAAAATTATATCTAATGATCTATTTGATAAAATGAGATCCAATGGAGAATTAGAGTTATGGCGTGGTTTTGGATCTAGATTAAATAGAATGAAGGCTTTTGATCAAGGGGAGAATTATTTTGGTAAAGGAATTTACGGGAATGGGACTTATACTGCAATAGGAAGAGACGTTGCAACATCTTATGATAAAACCTATGGAGCTTCAAATATCATGAGTTATATTATTCATCCTAATACACAATTTATTAACTGGGATGATATTCAAGAATTAGCAAATATAGTTAGAAACGATAAATCGTTTGGATTTACTAAAGCAACTAGAGAAATATTCGGAGAAGAAGGTAGACTTGCTGCAGCTCTTGGATATGATGGAATCTATATTGATAAAAATGAATATTTAGTAATGCTTAATAGATCTAAATTTTTAATGAAACAACCAAGCAAGAGTAAATACACGACAGCCGGTAAGGTTGCTAGAGAAAAGAATGGTTTGTAGAAAGGAGATATTATGCCTACTAGAGAAGAGCACTTTAAAAGAAAAAGAAAAGAAACAGAATATGATAAAGAAGTGGAAATCCTGAAGGGAGAATTATTTACTAAAACAAGATTTGATCCTTCATCAACTCAAACAAAGGTATTTTATCAGTTAGTTGAGAAACATTGGAAGGATCTGAACACTAAAGAAATAAAAGCATATATAGACATGCAAAAGTAGCCACAATGTGTGCACAATATGTCTGAAAAAAGTTGTTTGAATTTTTAAAAATATATGTACAATTCAAACAATTTGTAGTATAATAATACTATGGCAATACCGCCTGTAAACATTGAAGTTATTAGGTCAGAATAACTTATTAAGAAAGGAGGCCGTTATGGCTTTTGTACCAAGTTTGCCTAAACGAGGAATTAATGTACGATGTGATAGGTGCCCGAATGTTTTTAATTTGTCAAAATCAAATTTAAAAGTTCGCAGAGCTTCAGAGGAAGAATTGGATGAATATGAGATCCTAAGAGAAAATAAGCATTATAAACTTCACAAGATTTATTATGTATGTCCAAACTGTAAAAAAGAATTCATTGTTGGCTTTATTGATTCTTATCTTAAAAATACTTTGGGCCCTTTGATTAAAAGGGAATCATTGAAAGAAAAACCTAACAAGGAAAAGCTTGAAATGTTACAAAGTCAATATAAGACTAGAATGGATAAAATTAATAATAGATTGCCCAATCAAGAAGGCGTAAAAAGCTAGTAGCACGTATGCTTAAATATGGAAGGAGAAAATGTATGAGTAAAGTTTCAGATGTACTTACTTCTCAATCTTATACCAAGGCAACCGAAGAACAAAAGACTGCATTACAAGTAGCTTATGATTCAATTTCGAAAGCATTGGAAGGATCTGGATTTAGAGTACTAATCAGTCAAGTTGAAGGAGACAAACAAGAGTTTGTACCATCAGCAAGAATTGATGAAGTCACAGCACAAAAAGGGATTTTATCAGGGCAAATTGATAAGTTGAATAAACAACTTTTAAAACTGGAAACAGAAGCATCTGAGAATAATGATCCTACTTTGGTTAAGAAGTATCAAGATATGGTTAAGAAAAATAACAAATTAAAGGCAGACATGAATGCCAAAGAACTGGATCATAAAATTGATCTTGCTGTTAGAGAACTTAAACCACTTGATGTTGATGACTTTAAAAAAATGATTGACAGAGATGCAATCACTAGATCTGAAGATGGAGAAATCCTAGGGCTAGACGAGGAAATGACGAGATTAAGAGAGTCCAAAAGCTACATGCTAGAAAAATCTGATACTAAAGATAAAGATAGAAAGAAAACTTTTGACAAAAATAATAAAAAAGATGTCAAAGAACCTCCTTCTATTAATGATATGATTAGATCGGCAGCAGGCAGAGGACGAGCAATGACATCTCAAGATGATTGATTTTAACGGAGGTAAATCATGATGAAAAACGTTTTTAGAATTATTCTTAATTACTTCGGATATGACGATGTAATTGATAGAACTGGGGCTCAAGCTTTAATGCCAGAAGAAGTATCAAGAGAAATTATTGATGGGGTTGCAGAATCTTCAGTGATTATGCAATTAGCAACACGTGCTCCTAATATGAGTAGAGCTCAAAGAAGAATGCCTGTATTATCAGTTCTTCCTACTGCTTACTTTGTTAATGGAGATACAGGATTAAAACAAACTACTTCTCAAGAATGGGGAAATAAATATTTAGATGCTGAAGAAATTGCAGTTATTGTTCCTATTCCTGAATCAGTTTTGGCTGATGCAGATTACGATATTTTTGAAGAAATTAAACCACGTTTGATTGAAGCTATTGGTATTGTATTTGATCAAGCTGTTATGTATGGTACAAATGCTCCAGCATCTTGGCCAACTGATTTAAAAGCGGCAGCAACTGCAGCAGGAAATGCAGTTACTTTAGGTACTGGTACAGATTTATACGATGATCTTTTAGGTGAAAGCGGTGTTATCTCTGCTCTTGAATTAGACGGATATATGGCTAATGGTCATGTAGCAATTATGTCTATGAGAGGAAAATACAGAGGATTACGTGATGCTGATGGAAATCCTATTTTCAGAACAGGTATGAATGAATCAACTAATTACACATTGGACGGAGCTCCATGTATGTTTCCTAAAAATGGTGCAATGGATTCATCAGTTCTTCAATTTTCTGGTGATTTTAAACAAATTATTTATGCTATCCGTCAGGATATCACTTATAAAGTTTTAGATCAAGCAGTTATTACTGATGGTGACGGAAACATTGTTTACAACTTAGCTCAACAAGATATGGTTGCTTTGAGAGTTGTTTTGAGAGTGGCTTGGCAAGTTCCTAATCCTATTAATAGACTTCAAGAAACTGAAGCAAATAGATATCCTGTTTCTATTCTATTACCGTAGGAGTTGACGTAAATGTTTTATCCTAAAGAGAGAACTAGAATACGTGTTCAATCTGACATTGCAAAATATCCTCTAGATAGAGTAACATTAGGTATTTTTTCAGTAAGTCCAAGTGCAAAAGCTGTAGCCGATGTTTTGGCTGCGACCGCATTATTGGCTGCTGAAACTACTATAAGTACAGGATTCACAGATCCTGATGTTCCAAGAAACGTAAGATTGACTTTGACAGAAACGGCTGCTGATGTAGCTGCTGTTCAAGGTGTTGTTAATGGAACAGATATGGCAGGCAACGTTATTGCAGAAACTATGCCTGTATTTACTGAAAATACGTTAGGTACCGTAGTTGGATCTAAAGTATTTGCAACAGTTACTTCAATTGTAATACCAGCTATGGACGGAGCGGGGGTAGAAATATCAGTTGGCTCTGGAGACTTAATTGGGATTCCTGCAATTCCTATCTCAGCAGCATTAAAACCAGTTCAGGTTAGTGCCACTGCTATCACAATTACAGCAGATCTTACTAATTTAAATGGAAATAATTTCACATTAGATGCAGGTGAGTTTGACGATTCTGAACATGAAGTTTTATTGTATTTAAGCTAGATTAATAAAGGGAGGAAACTCCCTTTTTTATAATATCTGAAAGGAGATATTAATGAAAGTTAAAGTGTTAAAACAAACAAGAATTTATAATGAACCAGCAAGAATTGGTGATGTTATTACTATTCCTGATGTTAATCATGGTTTAGAAAATGCAATCTTTCATCGAATTGTTGAAGTTATTGAAGAACCAAAACTAGTTCAGGAGAAAGACATAGTGGATGACTCTACTGTGGATACTGGCCCGTACGAAGAGGATGAAATTATCGACGATACTCCTACTGTAAACAAAGCAACTAAAAAGAAATAGTATATATCGTCGTAGAAGAAAAAACCTATTGAGAGGGAAAATAGAGGTGAATAATGGCATCATTATATGAACCTTATGCCGCTCTTTCTGATTATGAAGAATATATAGGGGAAACTATTACTGATACAGATGAGCAGAATAGAATTACCCTTCTTCTTTTAAGAGCAAGTGAAATTGTTAATCAACTCACTTATATGAACTACGATTCAGATGATGAAGATCATGTTGAGGCAGTTAAGCTTTCTACATGTAGCCAAGTGCAATTTTGGGAAGAATACGGATATGGAGCTGATAGTATTATTGGTTTTGAATCTGTTAAGATAGGATCCTTCTCTATCAAAGGAAAAGGAACAGGATCTAACGCATCTAGTAATCCTTATACTTTACACACAGGCGCTATGAATTACTTGGAAAGAATTTTACTGTTATCAAGAACTGGGGTTAAGTTAAGATGAAGATACCTAATTTTATGTTAAAGCATAAATGTTCATTGAAAAACTTTGTTAGTGCAACTCCGACTGGAGATGAATTTGAAACAGAAGTGGCAAATATAAAATGTTATTTTGAAGATAAAGTTAAATGGAATAAGCAGGATAATAATGATGGACATCAAGATGAATTTTTTACAAGGATTTACTTTAATAATTCGTCATTACTTCCTGAAGAAATATTAACTGACTCTGAAATAACAATTGTAGGTAAATCTAAAACCTATATAGTTGTTAATGCACAAAAGTTTACTCAGCAAAGACATGCGCATTGGGAGTTGATTTGTAGATGACAGAATTTAGCTTAGAATGGCACGGGGAAGAAATTTCAAAAGAGGTATTAAAAGCTGTTGAACAGCAAATAAAAAAAGAAACTGAAGTATTATTGGGAGCAAGCATGGTTGAAGTCCCTTTCATGGATGGGGATCTACAGACATCTGGCGACACTGATATTTCAATAGAAGGACAAAAGGTAATTGGCACAGTTTTTTATGATACTCCATATGCTGTAAGATTACATGAACATCCTGAATATAATTTCGGAAATGGACGAAAAGGTAAATATCTTGAAGATCCTTATAATGCATTAGAAAAACAGATGTTAAAAAGAATAGAGGATGCTGTTAGATTTGTTTTATCTGGACTTAATTTATAGGAGGTAATCTATGTATATTGCAATTGATATGGCAACAGCTATAAGCAATGAAATAACTATTCCAGAATTAACATATACTCCTACGACTTCAGTTGGTAATATCTTTATAAACGTTTTACCGAAATCAAGTGACAAGCCTGAATGCTTAGCAATTTATGAATTACCAATGCCAAGTAATGATGAGACATATGATAACCCTGATGGGAATGTTAGTGAAAACGTCAAATTAATTTTAAGAGGTGAGAAGCAAAATAAACTCACAACTTATGAACTGGCAAAACGTTTATATAACTGGCTTAAGGCGAAAGATAATTGGTTACTTTATGGAGAGGGAAACAGACGGATCTTTAAAGTTTGGCCTATGGGAATTGGATTTATGGGGGAAGACGATAATGGATTCCCAGAATATGTAATAAAGTTTAATATTGACTTAGTAGTCACTTAGGAGGTTATAAATAATGGAAAAGAACACGATGTTTGATTTGATTTTAGATTTTTTCACAAAGATCTTAGCTCAAGATGAATCTTTCTATGTTAATACAGGGACAGTAGCAGTGCCTGTTTGGACTGAAATTAAGGGAGTACAATCTTATTCTTTCGAATCAACGAAAACTATGGCAGATACAACTACTTATGATAGTGCTGGTGTCAAAGAACATATTCCTAACGAAGTTAGTTATAAATTAACTTTAGATATGTTATACGATACTGAATTGGCTACTCCTGAAGGGGCACCTACTACTGGCGGTGTTAGGGATGAAGGCCAATTAAAACTAGAAACATTAGGTAATGCAGTAGGATCAGCTGGAATTGGTCAATTTAAAATTGATAATGGACAATTAGTAGAATTAACATTCTCAGGATCGGTTGCTTATAGTGAAGGTGGAAGAAATGAATCGACTTCATTTAAGGCAACAGTAAATGTTACAGGGGCTGTAACTAGAGAAGTACTTGCACCTTAAGATGAAAGGATGATTTGATGAGTTATAAAGATTTTGATAAGTTTTTTGAAGAATCAGAGGAATCTAATAAGATTGCCGTTTCAATTAAATTATTTGGAAAAGTTTATACATTACCTACTGAAGTTTCAGCTGTAACTGTGCTTTTAAGTTATAAGGCAACTAAAGAAGGCAGAGCTTTTTTAGACAAGAATGAGGAGATCGTTCTAATGTTTGAATTATTAGGTAATGATAACATTGAAGAATGGATAGATCTTGGTATGTCAGAGGAACATTTATATTCAATTTTTAAGTGGGTACTTATGGGATGCCCGGATGATCCAGAAGATCAAGATGAAAATGAAAAAAAGTAATAAACATTGATCTAATGGATATATTGCTATCATATTGGTCGCTTGTTGAGTCTGATTTTCAAAGGGAATATAATATTGATTTAATCAAAATAAAGACTATGACTTGGCGACGATTTAGGACTTTAACGTTCGGGTTGTCGCCTTCTTCATTGTTTATGCAAATTGTTTCAGACAAATACAAACAGGCTAAAGAACTTTCAGAAATGATTACGGATCAGGATCAGAAAGATCAGTTATGGAATTCTTGGGGAGTTTAGGAGGTACAAGATGGCAGTAAAAGTTGGTGAATTAACCGCATTTATCAATGGTAACAATAAAGGATTAGATAGTACACTTTCAGATTCTAAATCAAAAATGAAATCTACAGGAGCTCAATTAGGTAAAATTGCAGTAAAAGGAGCTGCTATTGTAGGATCGGCTTTGGCTGGAATTGGAATTGCGTCTTTAAAATCATTTGGTACTTTTGATACATCTATGAGAAAGGTTAGTACGATCATGGATGAGAATGTAGTATCTTATGAAAATATGAAAAAAGGATCTATTGATTTATCTAATCAAATTGGGATTGATGTCTTAGATATAAATGAATCATTATACCAGATGATTTCAGCTACAGGCGATACGGAAAATGCTTTAGCATTAGTTGAAATTGCAGGTAAAGCTTCAATTGGTGGTTTTACAGATGTTACGACTGCAGTTGATGGGCTAACTTCTGTAATGAATGCTTTTGGAGAATCTGGACCAGAATCAATGCAAAGAATAAGTGATGAAATGCTTGTTGCACAAAATGTAGGTAAGACTACTTTTGGAGAAATGGCAGGTTCTATTGGTAAAGTTGCACCGATAGCTAATTCTTTAAATGTAACAACACAAGAATTATTTGGAAGTATAGCAACTTTAACTAAAAATGGTATTAAAACAGCCGAATCAGTTACTGCATTAAAAGGTGCTTATTCAAATATTGTCAAACCTACAAAACAAGCAACTGATGAAGCAGAAAAATTAGGATTACAATTTTCAGCTACACGTTTGGCTCAAGTAGGATGGGCTGCTTTTATTGATGAAGTGGCAGCAGCTACTGATGGAAATACAGAATCAATGGCTAATTTATTCGGATCCGTTGAAGCTTTAAATGCTATGTTAATTTTAACAGGAGAAGAAGGTGGAAAAGATTTTGATAATGCTATGACAGAAATGGCAGATTCTGCCGGATCTACTCAAGCAGCTTTTGAAACAATGGATGAAGGAATAGCTGATTCAATGGAAGATCTACAAAATCATTTGAAAAATACTTCTATTCAAATTGGGGAAGAATTAGCTCCAATGGCAGAAAATTTATTAATTAAAATAGATGATTTAGTTTTAGGTTTCAGTCAATTATCTGATGAGCAAAAAGAATCAGCAGTTCAAACAGGATTATGGATTGGAGGAATTTCTATTGGTATTATAACTTTAGGTGCAATTGCTGGAGCAGTTACAAAAATAGCAACATTTGCTCATTTAGCTGCAGGTGGTTTGTCAGCAATAGGCGCGGCTGCAGGTGGAATTTCTGCCGGTGCAGTAGTTGCCGCGGCCGCAGCCGTAGCAGCAATGGCTTATGCTTTACCAAAAATGTATGATGATATTCAGAATTGGATGCAACCGGAAGCAATAGCTGAATTTGAATCTTATATGGATAATCCTTACCAATGGAAACAAGGGCAAAGGCAACAACAAGATTATGATAGATATCAAAGACATATGGAGAAAATGTATCCAGAAGCACCAACTTCAGAAGAATTAGGTTTTGTTAAATGGTTGGAAGCAAGTGGTATTGGTGAACTAATAGTTAAAGGTAGTCAAGCCGATCCTGGGAATGTATTCCATATTGATATTCACGGAAATGAAATAAAAGAAGAAATTGACATAGATAACATTGGTGATAAACTAATGGATAGATTAAATAAAGCAGGATTCTTTAAGGAGTGATGGTATGCCATTAACAATTAATGTGGGGACTACGCCAACTAACGTAATTTCACAATTAAAAACAAAAAGCTTAAAAATAATAAGATTATCATCTACTAAAAATACTTTTACAGCTAAATTTAATTGGTTTAGTGATTCTTCACCTGCAGATTATAGCTTTAAAGTAGGTGAAGAAATTATAGTTGCAGATGGTAGTACGACTCTATTTGGTGGAATAATCCAAGCATGCCCTAAAGTTAGATTGGGGCCAGGGATCTATGAATATACTTTATTTTGTACAGGATATGAACAGATTCTTTCAAGAAGAACAATTAGTGTAGCAAATTATTCAGGTACGTGTGGTGATCTAGCAGAATTAATTGCTACAAATTATCTTATTACAACAAGTGATACATCTGAAGGAATGTCTTTAGGAACATTTGATGATGGGACAGATTTAACAAATTTAAATGAGGCTATTATATCAATATCAAAATTATATGATACATTAGCAAAAGCCTCTGGATTTAAATGGTGGGTTGATGATGATAAAGAAATAAATTTTACTAAAGAACCTACGATTACTCAAGCACCTTATGATTTATTTCAAGCAACAGGAGACGCAAGAAGGCTTAATGATGTAAGAAATCCATCTAATTCTCCAGATTTATCAAATTTTAGAAACAAACAATTTTTCGTAGGTAAAGGGCAAAGTGGACAAGTTTTGTTTGGATCGGCTGAAGATTCTGCTAGTGTTACAGAAATGGCTACAAGATATGGATCCGGAGTTCATGGATCTATAGAATATGATAGCAAAGTAGAAACTTATACAGAAGCAAATGAAGCGGCTGCAGCTCTGCTTCAAAAACATAAAAATGAACCTAATCAATTTATATTTCAAACAGAAGAAACAGGATTTGATATTAATCAATACTTTGATTGTACTTGGCCAGAACTTGATATTTCTACTGAAACAAGATTTGTAATTTCAAAAATAATAATTAGAGATAAAGGTCGTTTCTTGTTATATGAAGTATATGCAGATGAGCGTATTGAAATAGTTGGAGAAGATTATGTTAATGCTCCTCCTATGGTATGGACAGAAAAATTTGGTAAAATGTCAACATCTGAAGAAGGATTAGGAAGTCCAGATTCAGGAGCTACAGATACTTATAGTGTATATGTATTTGAGGAGCATACGGATACCAATCCAACTGATTTAACGAATGCTGCTCCTCTTACACTAGAAGCAGAAGCAATAATTAGTTTTCCAGCACATGCTTTCTTTGATGTGTCTTTGACTGGTACTAATGGAACTTATTCAACAACTCCAATTGAGATCACATGTGAAGTTTATAAAGAAGTATGGAATGGAACATCTTATGATACTCCTACTCTCGAACAAACGTTTACTTTTGTAGGACATTCTACTTTAGATCAATCATGGCATATAAGACACCCATTTAAAGATCTTCAAGTAGGAACTTATAGATTTTCGGCAAAATTATTAATAGGATCCGGAAATACATTTACTATAAATGATGATAATGATTTTAGAGTATGGATTACATCCCAAGGAATTAAAGCAGCTAATGGAGACTATGTACCATTACCAGATCCACCAGTACCAGGCCCTGAGGGATATTTCATTGAACAGCTGGATTATATTACACACGAATCATCTTATGACGGAAATTACAATGACTTAATTTGGTTAGATGATACGCATTGCATGTTGGCATATTATTCAAATGTCTTAAAACAATCCATAAAAGTATTTAGTGTAGATTCAAATTATGATTTAACGCTTGTTGATTCTTTAGATTTAACAGCAAGAGGAGAATGGACCAGTTTAATTCAATTAAGTAGTACAATGTTTGTTTGTGTTTATACATCGTCAGGAAATCAATATTATGATGTATTTACTATGGATGGTAGCTATAATTTAACTTTTTTAAATTATAATACATTTATTTCTGATCTTGATCAGCAAAGTTTGGTTAGAATCGATGATACACATTTTATTACAGCACAGAGAGGAGCAGACTCGGATGGATTTATAAGAACATATAGTGTTGATGGACTTGGAGTACTAACACAAGAAGATGCATTGGAACATGATACAGCTTTTGGTAGTTATAACAAATTAGCACGAGTAAGTGATTCAAATCTTTATGTATTAGCTTACAGAGGGGGAACAGGAGGACATTCTATTAAAACTTTCACTGTTGATGGATCATATGAAATTACAGAGGTAGCCAGTTATAAACATGAGACAATAAATGGCAGTAGACAATCTTTAGTAATGATAGATGATACGCACTTTGCTTTAGCTTATGATAGAGGTTCAGATGGAATTGTAAAAACTTTTAGCATGGATTCTGATGGAACTAACATAGCTGAAATTGATAGTATAGTGGAAGCAATGGGTTTTGATGAACCTTCTTTAGTTTTAATAGATTCAACACATCTAGCTTTAGCACTTAGAGGAACTGACAATGATGGATATATAAATACTTATAGTTTTGATGAATCTTATGATAACTTGACAGAGATTGTCTCATTTGAGCATCAATCAGGAGCCGGATATTATAATGCAATGATTATGCAAGACATTAGTCACCTTACACTAGCATATGGTGGATCAACTAGTGGATATATGAAAACATTTGGCTTAATAGAAGAACCATAGAATAGGAGGTTAAAATGAATCAACCAATTGTAAGAAGGTATAATCCTGAAGCATGTGATTTAAAACATCGCGGATTAAATACAAGAGTTAAACAAAATGAAGAAGATATTACAGATCTAAAAGCAATTGCAATTAGGTTGACAACTTTAGCCGAGAATAGCCAAAAATCTTCTTCAGGCTGGATTAATACCCCAGCTGGATTACTAATATTAAAGGTAAGTTTATTCGTAGTGATAGCCTTAATTTGTACCGCTACGGGTATTAATATATTCCAACTATTAAGTCAAGGAGGTGTAGTTTAATGGATAACGTTTTAGAATTTATTCAACCAGAATTATTTATTTTAATTCCAGTATTATTTGCTTTGGGATTATTTCTTAAACTTAAGAAGGATTTCAAAAAAGAATATACTATCCCATATATTATCTTAGGAATTTCAATTGTCCTTTGTCAATTGTATATGAGCATAGTTTTAGAATTAGGTTTTGCTCCAAAGATCTTTATCATTTCATTTATTCAATCAGTTTTAATTGCAGCTGTTCCCGTATTTGGAAATGAATTAATTAAACAAGCAGTTGTTAAAAAGAAAGACGATATAGGAAACTAATCACTATTTAAGGAGTGACATTATGAAATTGACAAGCAGTGAATTAAAGGCTTTAGAATGGGGAAACGAGAACATTAAATTTGTAGGAACTAGTAATACTAATAAATGGAAGACCAGATATTCAAATCACTATAAAAGAGCTTTTACCCCAACTACAATTGTTGATCATATTTCAGAAGGAACCATGTCATCTTTGATCGATTGGTTTACTTCAAAAGGTAATACAGGATCTTCTTCTCATTTTGGTATTTCTAAGAAAGGGGAAGTAGTTCAATTTGTAAAGATTGAAGATAGAGCTTGGTGTAATGGATTAATTAAAGATCCATCAGCAGATATGATACATCAAGTTGGATTAGATATTAATCCTAATCAATATACTATTTCAATTGAACATGAAGGAAGATATCGAGAAACGAAAGGAGCATTAACTGCTGAACAATTAGAAGCAAGTATTAAAACTCATGCTTACATTATTGCTTATGTCAAAAAACATTTTAACTTTGAAATACCAGTAAATAGAAAACATATTATCGGACATTATGAAATTGATGCAATCAATAAAATTAATTGCCCAGGCAAAGATTTTCAATGGTTTGAATTAGTGCAAGAAGTTCAGATTCTATTAAATCAAAATACTCTTCTTGATATAGAAGGACATTGGGGAGAAGAATTTATGAAAAGAGCAGTTAAACTAGGATTAGTTGAGGGATATGGTGGGAAGTATATGAAACCAGATAAGCAAATGACTAGAGCAGAAGCAATTACTTTAGCTGTTAAAACTTACGACAAGGTGATTAATGATTTAGTTACTATTATAAAGGACTCTTTAAATGATTTACAGAGTTAATCTCAGCCATCGAAAGATGGCTTTTCCTGTCTTTATATATTTATTTTACATTTTCTCAAAATTGTAGTATAATAAGAAAAAGCACTTACAACACTATGAAAGGAGCAATACTATGGGCAGAACGTTTTTAGATTATACAGTGAAAGAATTAAGAGATACTGCTAAAGAAAAGCAAATTGTAGGAAGATGGGATATGAATAAATCTCAACTTATTGCAGCCATTCAAGAATCTGATAGATTAGGAATGGAATATGATCAACCTGTAAAAGATGAAGGACCGGATCCATTTGATAAAATGTTAGAAGAAAAAGTAGTAAAATCTTACCCTACTAAGGATACAAAAGCTAGATATAGAGACAATGCAGAAGTAGGAACTTTAATTGCATTTTATGTTGGGCCGAGACTTATGACTGCAATGATCAAAACAATTAAACATAATGATTTAATTGTAGAAACAAAAAGAGGATCCAAGTTTACGGTAAATAAAGAAAATGTAGTTTGGTTTAAAACAGGAGAAAGATGGCCTAAATTTATTTATCAAGAATTGAAAGGTAAGCGAAATGACAACCAAGAAAATCACAGTCAAGCAAAAAACCGATCAAGTCATTGATGAATATGCTGATTTATTAACTAAAAAGAAGTCAATTGAAAATGATCTTGCTGGATGCAAAGCAGAATTAGAAGAGTTAGTTGAATCTTATTACCCTGATGAAAAAGAATTTAAATCTGTTTCTGGAATTATACTTAAGTTAAAAAAATCTTTAACTGTGGTTTATGATCCTGATCTTATTGAGAAATTACTTAAAAGTATTTCAAAGGATCTGGCTGAGGAAACAGTTAATAAGAAAATCATTATTGATGATTATGTAGGTTTGATAAACTATCTTTCAGAATGCGGAGTAGATCCTAAAATATTTAAATCTTTCTTGTCGGTAGAAAAGACTGTTAAAAGTGCTGATATAAATAAATTGCATGAGAAGGGAATAATTGAATTAGAATCTCTAAAACCGTGTATTATTTCAGCTAAATTATCTAAATCATTTGGAGTAAAATAATGTTACCTTTAGAAGCAGTTTTGAAATATTATAATCTTTTAAGATATGAATCAAAATACAAAATTGTTTGTCCCTTTCATGAGGATGTAAATGCAAGTTTACAAATTGATTTGGATAAGCAGTTTTGGTTTTGTTTCGGATGCCAGATCGGAGGGGGATCTATAGAATTTGTTAAGTATGCAGAGGATTCCCTAAATGATATGCAAGTACATATGCTTCACGCCAAGATAACCAAGAATTGTGAATTAAAAGGTAAATCTCTGGTAAAGCAAAGAAGTAAAGCAATTGAATCAGATGCAGATTTGTACTTAGCTGCTCAAGATTATTATTTCAATTTAAAATCCCAAGATTGGGAAGTTGACAATGATCCAGATGTAGAATATATGATAAAAAGGGGATTTACAAGAAAAGTTTTAACTGAATGTGGGATGAAGTTAGCTTATAATAACAACTATCCAATAGTCTTTCCTATGTATGATGAGGACAAATTTAGAGGATGGGTACGTAGAACCACTAATCTAGAAATTGAAAAGGACAGAAAGTATCTTTATAATAAAGGATTTTCTAGGAGAGACACTATCGTAGGAGATTATCATGCAAAAGTAGTTATGATTGTTGAAGGATACATGGATCGGCTAAAAGCAATTCAGTTTGGAATGAAATATGTAGGAGCTATCTTAGGGTGGAAAATTACTGAGGAGCAAATACAAAAATTAAAGGATGCAGGAGTTGAGGAAATAATCTCAGGATTAGATAACGATGAATGTGGTAAGAAAGGGACACGTGTATTGAGGCAACATTTTAAAGTTACAAGATTTCAATTTAAAAAAGGCATAAAAGACATTGGTCAAATGGATCAAGCTTTATTTGATAAATGTAAAAAGAAAACAATGGAAAAGAGGAGGAAAGATAATGGGTAGTATTGTTGATAAAATGAAAAATAATATTAAAAGCTCAGGCGGAAGTAGAAAGAAAATCTTATATGTAGGGGATGGGCAAAAGAGAAGGGTCCGATTCTTACAAGAATTAGATCAAGGCTTAGTTTTAACTTTTCATGATAGTTTTACTTTAGGTGTGAATGCACTTTGTTTAGACGATACGTTTGGGCAACCTTGTAAGCATTGTGGGAATGATGCTCTTAGAACACGTGAAATGTTTGGATTTTTAATCTTTGATTATGAGGATTCTGAAATAAAAGTATTCTTATATGCAGCTAATAACTTTTCACCACTTCCTCAGATAATTGTATTTGCTGACACTTATGGTACAGTTACAGATCGTGATTTTGTAATTCATAGAAATGGTAAAGAAAAGAAAACATCATATTCTGTAGTTCCATTAGATCCAGCTAAAATGAGAAAGCAACCTAAAAAACCATCTAAATCTGCTGTTCTAAAAATTATTGCTAAAGCATTTCCTCAAGGGGATGATGATACAGACGATTATGATGATGCAGTTGAACAAGTTGAAGATGAGGAAGTTTGGGATGATGATGAATATGCAAATAAATCTCCTAAAGAATTATATAAACTTTGCAAAGAAAAAGATCTGGATCCTGATCAGAAACAACCGAAAGAATACTATATTGAGTTATTGAAATCCGATTCAGTTGATGATGAAGACTGGGATAATGAAGATGATGAAGACTGGGATGAGGATGGTGACAGTAATGATGAAACAATTCCAGATGTTGATGAGTGGTAAAAATGGTGATGACATTTTAAGAACAATATTTGATATTATTATTGAGAATGAAAAGAATTTTAATGATGATATTTTACCTAAAGATGATCCTGTTAAGTTTTTTACAATGATATCTGCTATGATAGTTGAGGCAGGGGAAGCATTGCAAGAAGATAAGAGATGGAAGATTCTTGTAGGTAACAAAAGGGAATACGAAAAAAATGATGACAAACAACTTGAGGAATTGGCAGACGTTTTTATTTATGGGATAGCTGCAATATTATATGCAAACTTTGATTATGATATGTTCATAGAAGCTGTTCTACAAAAACTGCAAATTGTTCATGAAATATCTTTGGAAGGAGCAAAATTATGATCGTATTTGGTATTAGTTTAAGTTATAATTCATCGGCATGTGTCGTTGATTCTAAAAGAGGAATTATGCACGCTATATCTGAGGAAAGATTTACTAATGAAAAGAATAGTAGAGATTTCCCAATCAATGCTTTGAGATCTTGTGTTGATTTTATTTTAGAAAGTGATTTATATAGAGATGAGATTGTCAAATTTAATGTTGCTATTACATCTTATGAGACTTTAAACTCTAGAGATCTTAAATACTTTCCAGATCTAAAGGATTCAGAAAGATCTAAGGATTTTTATTCTACTGTTACAAGATATATTAAAAACAGAATTAATGATTTAAGATCAAGTAAATTTCATTATTTTAGAGCAGATCATCATTTATCTCACAGATTGCCTGCTATTGCTTTAAGTGGATTTGTTGGAAACTTTAGAGATAAAGCAAGAACAATTG
>Ga0209475_10000961_pt1 | contig 42411 bp, 43 predicted proteins | sample tdDd471_FD_187128 | JGI IMG/M metagenome (GOLD analysis project Ga0209475, IMG submission 187128) | Marine sediment microbial communities from the Atlantic coast under amendment with organic carbon and nitrate - tdDd47.1 (SPAdes)... | ecosystem: Environmental > Aquatic > Marine > Coastal >... | reverse complement strand
AACGCGAACAAAAAATGAAAAGTGGTCGAAAAATGACAGGTTTTGCCCGGAATTCACAGACCAAAAATCACCCTCATAAAAATTTGTTCTCAAAATTTTCACGAACAAAAATTTGCCACCTCACTTTTTGGTCTGTGAATTCCGGGCAAAACCTGTCATTTTTCGACCACTTTTCATTTTTTGTTCGTGTTCGCAACTTTTTCAAATTTTGAAAAAAAAATTAAAGTGGTGGGTGTAAAAAAAATGGCAGACTTTCGAACCTTTTTCTTTTCCATCTTTCAAGAATTCCCCACAAAGCGGCGAAAAATTATAAAAAGTTGGTATAAAGAATACCCAATCAAACCAAAGATTCACAAAAGTCACGAAGATGTTTTCTATGAATTCATAACCAACGTTTTGTATGAGCCAATCAAGTTTTCTGTGCGGAAAGATCATTTTCTATTGTTGGGAGATGGAGCAAAGTCGTTAGCAATAAGATTTGAATGGTTGGATGAGAACGATCGTCGTTTTTTGATGGAAAATGTATTTTTTAATGGAGAAGCTTATTTTAAAACGTTTGTCAAGGGAGAGAATAATCATGTACTTATAGATAACTTTAAGAATAATCCACCTGGATTGGTGTTATCACCTGTAGACAAAAATGTAAATGTTGCAAATTCGCATACAAGTATTTTTAGTTTTGTGTGGCAACGAGAAATTGTAAGAGATTTTGTATGGTTAATCTTACACAAAGCAAAAACAGAACCTTACCTCGGGAATCATTTAATTTTGGCATTGAGAAAAATTAATGATGAACATATTTACGGAAAGCGAGATTTATTTATTTCAGCTCTATTGTATTCTATGACAGGACACACAAATATTTACCTTGTTCCATGTTGGGGATTTAGTCGGGCAGATATTCATCCTGAAGATGCTTATCAAAAACAAAATTTTAAGGAATGCGCGGCAATAACAACAACAATTTATTAAATGGATAAATGATTTTCTAAGAACTTGAGTTTTTGCAAAAGGAAGGAAAAAAATGGATAAACGCGTTGTGTGTATCGGATTTGATGCTAATACATTGAGTCAGGATCAACAAGATAAGGTTAACATCCTAGTCAAGGCACAGCCAGATGTGCTGCGTGTAGAATTGTATCCTAATTTTGATGCCACTTCTGATGAGCGGATGCCTTCAGGAATGGTCATTTTGGTTGATCCTCGCTCAAAAGTGGATCCCACCATGCTGAGTGATGAAATGTTTCAAACATTTTCAGTTTCCAAAGTTATTCCATTTGAAGGACAAAAGCTGGAAGATTCTACTTTTAATGAAATGGGAGAAGAAATCAACGATGCGGTGAAACAATTTCCAGATAAGCCCATCTCTGGTTTGGTTCACAATCGACATGATAACAGAGAGCTTGCTGCATGGGGACCCGAGCTGGGAGGAAATGGATCTTTTGTTGGTGTCTATTCTCAGTTGAGAGAAGATCAACGTAATAAGGATTATTTTATTGTAGCTAGAGGAACGGCACCGCTCTATGTACGCGATATGAAGAACAAAATTAACGCAGCCAAAAACACACCCACTTATGGAGACTTGTTGGATAGCAAAGAATGGGTCAGCTTTATGTCTGCTGCTGAAGGAGCTTCGACTAGAAATGTACATCGTAATATTGCTAATGTAGCTGAAGCATGTGGAGTTCAAGTATGGAGATCAGACGACATTTTGAACGGAGCTCCGCACATGGACATGAATTTGTCTTACCCGGAAAAGGCACAGCCAGAATGGGAACAACCCACTCATGCTATCCGAATGACTCAATTTGAGCGTAAACCAGCTGTTATGTTGACTTATGGTGTTGTTCCTATTGATGCTTGCTTTTCTATGGAAAATGACAAATTTTTTGTTGTTGCCAACCCGTTTGATGGCATCTCTGCTTTTACTTTGACCAATAGATCAGACATGGAAAAGTTGAACGGACTTCCAGCAGACACTGGAAGAGCAAAAGTACCCGAAAATGTAAGCACAAATGTCAGCGAATATGCTTCTCGTATTCAAGGTATGGTATGGGAACACAAGGAAGAAACTGCTTTGGTAGGAGCTATGCATCATGTGGATCTACACAAAGAAGCTTTCCGCAAAGTGGATAAGCCCTTTCGAAAGGCTATGAAAAGTATGGGATGGAATCCAGATGAAGACTTTCAAATGGAACGCATGGTATGTGTTTTGGCCAAGATTTACAACCCGCAGATGCGGAGACAAGAATAAAGAAAAATCCACAAATTTTTTGAAAAAATGAAGAGGGCTCGCTCACATGAATGTAATTTAAGCAAAGCAGTTGATAACCTCTATAAAGCTTTATCTGAATTCAATCGTGAACCAAACTTAAGAGATGTTAAGTTTGTCAAATCGTTTGTGTTTGTAGCAGACAGCAACGAGTTTTATAGAACACATAGCGGGAGAAGAATGTATGTTCAAGGCATTCTAAAAGCAGCAGAAGCCTTGGAAGAGTTTTTAGAAGAGGAAGGAACAAAAATTTGGGCAGATGAATACCCAAGTATGCTAGACAAGACTTGGAAGATTGTTTTTCATGTATATAAGCAAATATAAAGTATTAATTTTTTACTTTATTTTCAACAATAATTCTTTGTGAATGTTTTCAACATCACCGCGCGCATATCCAGCATTGGCATACTGCACATATTTTTTTTCACACATTATCCAGAAAGATATTTCCTGTTCCAGAGTCCAGTTAAAGTACTGTGCAAGACAACCCATGCTAGAATGAATAAAATAAGATTCACAAAGATTGTCAACAACTGCTGTGGCCAATGCTTTCAAAAATTTCTGATGCACTTCGCTGGAATGCTTGCATAAAATGACAGGAGAATGGTAATGCCCAGGAATGAGATAACCTTTACCCGTTGTAGATCGAATCAGTTCTATAAATGGGAGACAAGAAAAAGCACCCTCATAATCTTTTGGATACAAAGGCATTCCCTTGTCCAAAAGAGTAATACACACTGACCATTGTCCCATGCTTACCGCCTTTTTAGCAATTTCAAAGACAAATTCGCTTGAAAAATCAGCATTCGATTGATTAATCAAAAAGGTTAAAACACCAGCATTGTCACTCCTTGCTAATGCCAATCCATCTTCTTCCAAAGTTAGATTTTGACATAATCTCCGATTCATAATTTTTGCATCATAATATTCAGGAAGAACAGGATGTAAATGCTTGGCTCTATTCAGCAAATCCGGCGTGCTATTTAGATAATAATCTTCCCAAGGATTAGACACCAAAAAACACCCATCATCATCAATAAGTTTTTGACAGCAGTGAGCAGTACCGTTTACTGCTGTCAAACTGAAAGCATCACACAATCCCAAATTAATAGGGAGCGGTGGTTGATTAAGTTCTTGTCTTCGTTCTAAAATCAATTCTTTCCACTCCTTAACAACCTGTGTTATATCACTCCCTATTATATTTCCATCACTTAATATACACATCCAAACTCTCTTATTTTGACTGTAATCGACTTTTTGCATCAACATATCTTTCAATATGCGCACATCTTCCTGTGTTGCTGCACCAGAAAAGTGTATTTGTTTGCATAAACAATTGAAAACACGCTCTGCAGCTGTAACTTTTTGCATTCCCTATTCTAAGACATTGATTTAAGTACACTTTAGGTATCGCCAAAAGTGTCAACAAAAAAAAAGGAAAACCGAAAGACCGAATAGAAATATGTGAACACGCCAAGAATACCACCAAAGTGTTAAACTCGAGGTAAGATCGTAGTTAATGCATGTACTTGATGTGTACCACCAACACCTCTTACCTAAAAAAGTTTTGGAAAAAAAAATTAAAAAATCCCTTTTTGTTTCGCTCAAAAAAAAAATTGCATTAAATCTATTTTTTTTATAAAGTGTCTTAAAAAAAATGCATAAAGGAAGGCAAGTTTATGAAGTGCAATACAGCAAAGAAACTTCCAAAGGCAGAGGATTATCCAATTTAATCAAGTTTTTAAACGGAGAAGATTCCATTTGTTGTACTGACTGGAAATCTGAAAACGGAAAGTGTACACTAATTCATTGCAATGAAGAAGAAGCTATTAAATTATCAGAACAGGATTGGGTAAATTGGATTTATCCACATCACATCATATTGCTTCGAGACTGTATTTAAAATTTCAATTCGACATAAAAGTAATGTTTGACTATCGTTTTTAACAAACAAGTTGGTCTTAAACAAATGAATTGAATTTCCCACTTTAAATCTCTAGCAAGATATAGACATAGTTGACACTCGCATTTTTTTTCATACAAAATCATCGGTGGCATCATAAAGATTTGTTTTTCAAAGCCAATAAATTCTTGACACATGTGCCAAATACCATCATTGATAGAGCTATCCGGTAACTTTAAATATTGAACAATCAAATTGTTCCATAATTTACAAACTCTCCTGCTTTGGAAAAATGTTTTCAAGTCAAGCCAAGACAAGACAATTATTTTTACATCTTTGGGAAAGGCAGGAAAAAAATCAAATGTTTCGAGCTTGGCCCTTTTATTATTCATAATTTTGAATTAAAGTCTTCAATTCCTCAATGCTTAAAAAATTCTCGTTGGTATCACTCTTATAGCAAAAATCTCGTTCAACTGTCCGTCCTTTGCATTCTTCTTCACTTTCATACCACGGCGGTAGAACAGTAAAATAGTGTTTGTATTCTCTGGTCAAGTGTGCTTCGTCGCTTGAAATCATAATTTCGTGCATTTTTTCTCCTGGTCGTTTTCCAATGTGTTCAATGCATGGATTTTCACACACTGCACGAGCCAGATCCATTAGGTTGTAAGAAGCTGTCTTGGCCACAAAAAGTTCTCCTCCTTTTCCGTGTTTAAAAGCTGCAAAAATCAAATCAACAGCAGCATCCAATGAAAGAGAGAAACGTGTCATGCCTGGATTAGTAATTGTGATGGGTTTGTTCTGTTTTGCAAGTTCTACAAACTTTGGAACGACGCTTCCTCTGCTGGTAAAAACGTTTCCATATCTAACAACCATAAACCGTGTATTGTAACCATCTTTGTTTGCAGCTACGAAAAGTTTGTCACTACACAATTTAGTTGCTCCATAAAGGTTGATAGGATTGCATGCTTTATCCGTACTCAACGCAACAACAGCACGTACTTGACAGTAGTTGGATGCTTCTATAACATTGAGAGCTCCATTAATGTTGGTTAAAATTGCTTGTATCGGATTATCTTCAATGGTATCTACTTGCTTTAGAGCAGCAGCATGAACCACAAGATGTATTCCTTTTAGTGCAGTTTTGAGACTTTTTAAATCTCTAACATCACCCAACACATATTTGATACGAGTGTCCTTGATTTGTTCTCTCATTTGGCTTTGTTTCAGTTCGTCTCTGCTGAATACGACAATTTTGGAAATGTAAACATCTTTCAAAAGAGAATCCACAATGGCGCGACCTAAAGATCCTGTTCCGCCTGTGATCAAAATAGACGAAGAAACACTCATTTCAATTTTTAAAAAGTATGAAAAAGGGTGAAACAAAAAAGCACCTTATTGTATTGGGTCATAATGGTATGTTGGGGAGGATGGTATGTCGGTACTTTAAAGATAAAACCACCTTGGAAACACGCTATGATCCAAAAAATCCTCAAACATTTATTGATCATGTTCAAAATGCTTGCAAAGAGGATGCCATCAATTATATTATCAACTGTATTGGTGTAATTCCTCAAAAGAAGCCATCTGAAATGGATTTTTTTGCAGTCAATACCATGCTTCCAATTTTGCTAGCATGCAGCTTAAAAGGCAACCAGTATTTGATTAACCCGGGTACAGATTGTATTCAAGAAAACAATAAGACGGCTACTACTGCATATGGATCGTCCAAATTGGCTTCCATGTTGGCATTGGAGAAATACCCAAGATGCATAAGTACGTTGTGTTCTATTGTAGGTCCTGATTCCGATTATGGTTTGATGGGATGGCTGTTATCTCAAGATAAATATACCAACATTCAAGGTTACACAAACCATTATTGGAACGGAATTACCACCCTTTATTGGTGTCAGTTGGTGGAAGAACACATTTTAAATCAACATGGTCTACATCTGCATAAAATTTATCGGTTTGGGTCAGACACCGTTTCCAAGTATATGATGTTGGAACTTTTCGCTTTAACATTCCAGAGAACTGACCTAAAGATTGATGCTCGGGAAACCAGGGAAACAATTCATCGATTAGTTGAAGATTTGTACGTCAAAAAGCAATTTTCAAAACAATTGGAAGAATTGAAAGCGTTTATGAATAACCATTAAAAACTGCTATTAACGCATCTCTATGCGATACAATACCACAAGGTTCTCTTTGCATGTGCTTAACTTTGTAATAGCCCATTTGTTTTCCATAAATTTCGCACACTCTATCAGCTACATACTTGAGATTACAATTTTCTGGATCCTGAATGGCAATCTTGAGTGGATGTTCTTCCTTTTTAAATAAATGAACCTCTACAATTGCTACCGGCTTCATTTTCTCGGGTTCAAGTCTCTTCCCCTTTTTAGAGTGTAAACGCACAGACATTCCCGGCTTTACCTCATCTTGATCAAGTACCGCAAACTGATTATCAATTGTGCAAAGTTTCATGAGTTGAACATTTACATTTTGAAAAATTCCCATACTTTCTAGCATAATACAAGCTTCATTTAAACAATCAAATCCACAAATGTATTCTTCTTCCTCACGAAGAACAATTTCACAAATTGGATTCTCTGAAAATTCACCATATATTTTGATGGAACGATCCACTAAGTCCTCATCCATTTTTTATTATATCTCCAATCCTCAGACGCATAATATATAAGTTATGATATCCGCGAGCTCTTTTTGTTGTATACAATATATCTTTCATACTTTTCCACCGCAAAGATATTCCTTTTTGATTCATGTTATGCAAATCTGCCATCTTTTTGCTATCCAAAAGAGGTTTCTTATTTTTTTGTACTTTAAAGTTAATAGTACCCAGAATGAATTTAGAAAACTGGATATTGACATTTGGATAGAATATTAATTCGATTGGTCTAGGCACATCGTTCCTTATAAAGTAAGACTTTCTTACAACCGTTTTTAAACCAAACCATCTAATTGTGTATACATCCATTATAGATTCTATCCATTTTTTTGTTTTCTTATTTAGTAGACGTCCCACCTTCCACATTGCTTCATTATCTTTTAAATGCAATAAAATTTTCTTTAAAATATCAATTGGCATTCTTAAATGATTATTACGATTCAATGTTTCATTCCACAAAACGGATAGTATATTTTCTGTAAAATTTGATTTCTTAATCTTTTTTCCAAATTTTAAATCCAATATAAATTGTTCCAGATCATTGATTGCACTTGGATACTGTTTTGATTGTAAGCTTGCTGGAACATCTAAATATTTCCGCTTCATTTTTTTTCCCCTCCAATCTAACCCTTATTTTTATAAAAAAACAAATTATGGAAAAGGGTCCGTACATCAAAAGTCATCCTGTAATTCAGGCCATCAGAGATTTTAATCCTGCTGGGTGTAAAGGATTCACATATGAGATATTTGATAAATATACTACAATTTGGTTCAATCACTTGGCTGAAGCAGAATTGTTTCGGAGAGATTTTAATGCAAAAATTGGTTGGTCCATTGTAACAAAACCAGAAATGATTTCTTCGGATGATGATGCAAATCCGTATATAATTGATGTTGCTTGTGTTTGTTTAGTTCCTAAAGACATCGCTGATAGAAATGAAAAGTACGATGGAGATGCAATGAAAGGTGCATTAATGGAATTGGCTGAATCTGGCATAGAAGTGAGATTATAAAAAAATATTACTTTTTTTTTATGTGCTGAAAATTCTGTTTCCTCCATCAGTACACGACATTATTAATCCATCTTCTTCGTGTACATGAAGGTTATTACAGCCTGCGTTGTGTGTCATGGTCGCAGCACATACATCGTTTGCAAATTGAGTTTCCAAAACTAAATTTCCGTCTGTTTGAAAATGCAATTTAAAATGGTTATTGGGAGAAACGCATCCATTTGAACGAAACAAAGTGATAATCTTTCCATTGGATGGATTTTTCAAAGATCCGTTTTTTGTAAAAACATAACATGTATCGGATTGACATAATAAATCGTTAACGCGTAAAATGTCGCCGGGTAAAAGATTTTTTCTAGTGACTGCAACGCGTTCTTCTACCAAATCTATATGTTGTTTACATACTGTTTCCACAATATATTCTCCATGAATATATTTCATAGACTTTATCATATAAAGTGGGTTTGATAGTACAGTAACAGCGCAAATTGTTATAACAAAACAAGAAAAGTAATATATAAATTCAAAGGCGTCTTGCCAAAAAGTTGATTTTGGATATTTCAAGTAATTGCGTTTCTCCGAGTTGATACTTTCCAAAGATACAACCCATGAAGTTTTTGCGCGCAAAAAAATAACTACAATGGTTGTTGAAGATGCTTCCATTGACCATTGATCATTAATCACTCGGGAAGATCCCAATGGAGAAGGAATTATCAAGGTTAAGATTGCTTTTGTGCAATCTTTCTTGCATAATGCAACCGAAGTCGCGTTTCTTGTCAAATAAAATTCTGATTGGAGACCCATTTCTCAATAAATTTTTTAATTTAATTTTATGGGTCGAAAAATTTATTTAGTTTCTATTTCCGCCATTATTGGCTGTGGAAAGTCTTCAATGATGAAACGACTGCGTCAAACTAGAGCACTTGAAGAAATTCTAGCCCAAAAGTACGGAAAACACATTCACATTATTTTTGTTAGGGAACCAGAAGATATGTGGACAGAAACTGTTGTTGATTTATGCACAGGAGAAACACATACCATCAACCATCTCACTAGCTTTTATGACAATAGAGATTTGCTAGCGCATGCGTTCCAAATGATAGTTTTTGATACTCATGTTGATGTCATCAAAGAAGCTGTAAAAGAAGCTGAATCGCAACCGTTGGATACAGTCATTTTAGTAGAAAGAAGCATGTATGATCAATTACTATTCTGGAAGAAACAAATGCAGGATCATGTATCAACTGCTACTCTTAACCACCACGCTTCATACATTCGTTTTTGGAGAAAATGGAATTCGTTTATTCCCCCAGTTTCGCTCATCTTTTTTTTGAACACTTCCAATATTGACAAAACTATGAAACGCTTAAAGAATAGAGAAGATAAGAAACCAGAAGATAAGAACATTTTCCATGTATCTATTGATGGAACAGAACAACTTATTGAAACTGTTGGTAGAATTAGTCGCAATTATCAAAAAGATTTACTTGAACTTCACCGAGAATTTTATTCTACTCCAATTGCGCATCCACCAGAAGCACCCACTGAAGGAATTCCATGTATTCATTTAGACGCAGATGCACCTTACCACGAAGAAGATGTATCACTTTTTAAATTGGCAGAAGAAATGACACCTCACATTTTTAAATTGATAGAATAAAAAAAATGAGTAAGGGGGGGACGAATCCGGATTTTTCAAGAGCTTCAATAGAGAAATTATCTTCAAAGGTTTCCAAAATTTTATCTGATGCTATTTTGAAAGATGAAGAACAGAATACAGATAATAGTGGTGGTTGGTTTGGAATGTTAAACGAATCAGTGGCTAGTGTAAAAATGTCTGGATCTTTTTCATGTAGTATTATGATTGGTCCAGACCTAGATAGGCCCGAAGACAGCAACCCAGAAATACACGAAGCGCTGACGTGTCATTTCAACGAACATAGTAATAATCGATACCCAACGTGTTATATTAGCATGGGTATCAACACTTGGGATACTTTTACACACTATTCAACCTTTTGGATTAAGCAGTTGCAGCTTTTTGTTTGTGATGGACTTAATAGAAGACTTGAAGAAAATTTTAGAAGCGGAAGCATTTATGCAAACAAATCATCTACTGATATTACAGTTTCTTTCTATAAATCAAAATAAAATAAAATATATATAAATCTATTTGAAATTTGTGTCATGCCGAGTCGTTCATTTATTTCAAAATTTTCCATTCCAAGTAAATTTGTTCCAAGGCTTCTTTTGCTCCCATTCCACCAATCGATACGTGATCTTCTCTCTTGGGTAATGTATCAATGTTTGGAATGTAAAGATCTGGCTGATCTAAATTGATTCTTATGACTGGAGCGTCCAACTTTTGTGACAATTCTCCAGACTTTCTACGAACGGTTGGAATACCTGTTCCTGCTCCAATTTCAATGATGACTGCCTTTTGCATATCAGAAACGGCAAAATGGAATCTTTTCTCTTGATAATTCAATCGCTGTCTGCAAAAGTCTTCGTCTCCAATATACAACACATTGAATCGAATAGCCATCCCTGCTCTGTTAGGAAGTGTTTTAGCATTACCAGTATATTGATCAACTTTTGCATTGACATCTTCCTCAATTGTTTTCCAAATTTTGCCATTGTGTTCAAAAGTTTGAACAAAGCCGATACTGCCGTGGCATTCAAGCAAATTGTACTTGTCTTCTTGAAAGACTCTAGCACAATGTTCATCAATATTGGAAGTAAAGATTGCAGTCTTCACCAACATCATTTCTTTCAGCAAGTTGTAACCAATATGCGGAGTTGCTTGTTTGAATGCTCTAGCTCTTTGCACTTGATATCCCCAAAACAAATGAGGTTCATTGCAAAGAGTAGAATATTTTGACATATGATACGGAGAATGTCCTTCCAATCCATATCCATCTTTTGGTTCGATTCCAGAATCCACACCCATTCCGGCACCACAAAGAAAGATGATTGATCCTGCTTCTTTCAAAAGTTTTGCTGCTCTTTTAATTTCATCTCGGTCTCTCCCCCCCTTCATATTTTACAAAATTTGACATGATCTCGATAATCTGGATTTTGTTCATCACCATAGTAAAGACGTATATACAACAAAAGCTGCTTCTCGACGTCATACTTATCAAGATAGTTTCCCAAAATTTTTCCAAACTGTGTGAGAGGAACTGCTACCCATAATATAGCTTTTGTGTTAATTTTCCAAGGCATTATTTGTTTAACATTCTGTTGCATGTGTTCAGGCGCTACTTCTGCCATAATAGCATACTTTTCACCTTTGGGAATGCTTTTTTTTGCAATGTTTCTCATCCGTCGAGCATTCTTCTTGTCTGAAATAAAAGCTTCAATGTAGTTTTCCATTGCAATCTGCAACAGGTCGCTATCATCATCGTCAAATGTACCCAAATCAATACCATCCATCATATGAATCATATCACCACCACTCCTTATTTTATTTTATGAATATTTGGATAGGGGCAGCAAATTTGGCAAACCGATTGAGCAACAGCACAGCCTTGGCATGGACGAGTTGCTTGATCATAAAATGCATCACATTCTTCACATTGCATTGGATGAATTCGAATTCCGCCTTCTTCCACTTCCAAACACGTTGATAGACGAATTTCCAAGTCGTGTACAAAGTTTTGAGATTCTGCATACTTTTTCTCCAATTCCATATATGCTTGTGCAAGTGGTCTTACGCCTCGAACTTGTTGGCGCAAAGATTCAACTTCTTCATATAGTTGTTCAATTTCTTGAAGTTCCAAATTTTTGACAGGATATAACGCCATTATCACAACTTTTTTTATATAACCAAAGGTTCAATTTCGGTTCCGGTAACAGGACTGACTGGTCGGTTAGAATCACTAAATAATTGATCAGGAGAGCGAGTATCGTCGGCATCCACAATCTTGATCATTTTGGTACTGGATTCTAAATCATCTCCCAGATCAATATTTTCCAAATCATCCACATTTTCGTATGGATTTTCAATTTCCTCATCCTCCTCCTCCTCATCCTCCTCAGGTTCGCGTAAACGCTTCAAAGACTTTGCAGCCTTCATTGGATACTTTCCTGCAACTGGTGGTACCGGTAGGGCTTCTGGCTTTGCCAAGTCGGTAATCACTTGTGACCAATTCTCACGGCGCTCGCTGCTTCCATTCAAAACCCACTCCAACACGTCGGAATTTTGATTCAAAAACTCCTTCAAGACCAACTGATTGATGGGATGCTTATACCAGTACCGAGTCAAATTAGATTTTTTGGTACTAGCCATGGATGCGCATTCTTTCGAAATGCGGGAAAATTCCGACAAAAACTCTTCGTCAATATCTCGAAGCAAAACGCCATAAAATTCAGTAACACCAAACTGAAAAATAGGCATAAACAACTCTTCCGGTAAATTGGAATCCTCTAGATGACGAAACAAGCTCTGCCAAGCACTAACTTTCCCGTACAGTTTCATGTAAGCAGAAAATTCACCCTTGCGCTCAATCGGAACCATATCTTTGTCCTTCATACAGCCGGTTATCTTGTAATTGTTCAAGTTTGCTACCTTGTTCCGACGAATCCACAAATCAAAATCGGCCTTGTTCAAAGCTGTAGATCGCAAACTCGAATCATCTGGACTTAAACGAACAGCAGTCTTCAACAAAAAGTTGACATCTTCCAGAGGCGTCTTTCCAAGTTCCCATTGTTCTCTAGTGTGAATAGAAATAACGGGAAATCCATCCTCCATCAACACACATTGCTTCTTCAGTTCCTTTCTCGCATTCTGCTTCTTGTCCAGCACATTTCCGTCACACCCGCGTCCAGCAGTAATAACAAAACCACTCAATTGATGAACAGTCCAAATTGGTGTCGGCAATAATCCCATAGTCACATTCGCAGTACGAGCAGCATACATATGATCCATCACTTGTCGAAGGATATCAATCAAAGAATCATCATTTCCAATAGGACAAGTTCCGTTGGAGTTTTCTTCTTCCGGTAGGTAAATCTTTACAGTGTCTGACATTTTTTTTTCTGAAAAAAAAAAGATTAGCTAAAGAAGGATTTAAAACACACAAACACACTCGCTAGTGCCTTTACATATAGATTTAAGCACACTTTGGGTATTGCCAAGAGTGTGAATATTCGCTAAAGGACACACCAAAAAAAAAAGAGAAAAAGAAAAAAGAAAAAGAAAAAAAAAGCGAAAGACCAAAGAGAAATATGTGAACACTCTGAGAATACCACCAAAGTGCTACACTCGAGGTAAGATCATCATGCATGCATGTACTTGATGTGTGTTGTTGACACCTCTTACCTAAAAAAAGTTTTGGAAAAAAATTAAAAAATCCCTTTTTGTTTCGCTCAAAAAAAATGACATCAATTTACTTTATTTTTTTTTTTGCCCTTCTTCAAACGATGTCCATTGCACTTGTACTGGCGGATCTATCCTAATCAATACTTCTGCAGTAAAAGGACATATCGTAAATACATTGTGTTGGAATTTTGATCTTGCAAAGTATCTTTTTTCAGGGGAAAGTCCACTTTTTTATTTCCTCGCCCTCTTCCATAAATTTATTTTTGTTCAATTCATACAGAAACCAAAAAATCGATCACTGTATAAACGCAATAGGAAAGATTGATCATCTTCACAAATAGAAATTCTCCAAGTGTTTCCATCATCATCTAAAATAGGACCAATGATTTCATCTGTTAATCCTAAAGATTTACCAACGTAATCAATAATTTGAACATAACAAATCCGATCAGGATGATTTATACTGTATTTCGAGCATTTTATGTCAAATTGTTTCCATGTGCATACTAAATTCTTTTCATTACACCTTTTTTCCAATGCAACAAGACCCGGATGCTTATAGATTTCTTCCTGTTTTATAACAGAACCCATTAAATTCTTTATTGATACCAGTCAGACAATGAAGGTGTAAATTTAAAAAATCTCTTGTAAATGGGAAGCTTCAGCCAATTTTCGTTAATCTTAATCCATTCTTCAGTATTTCTTACACTATCTTGGTATCTATTTTCAATTGGATGCTTTAGTGCCATCATTTCATTCCATGTTAAATCCTCTCTTAAAATTTCTAAATTCCATTCTACAGATTGTTTCTTTTCTTGTAGAATTTTCTGCACATAGAAGCCAATACCAACAAAATAAGCTCCAAACAAAATTGCTTTTTCCATCCCTTTCAATTATTTAAAAAAATATGAGGGTTTCTATGAACAACAAAAGAAGTATCCGAGAAGAAGAAAAAACAGCAGAACGCTTATTTATTGAGGCGATGCAATATAACCATTATATTTCTTTGGACGCCCGAATGAAATTTTTTAAAAGGCCCGCAGAAAAAGGACACCAAGAAAGCCAATTTATTTGGAGTGTATATAACAGCAAAGCTTTTGCTGATCTTGGTGCTCAAGCTGCATTTCAAAACACTAATTGTGCTATTGGATATTATTGGGCCAGTGAAATGAGCTGTAATGGTGTTGAAAGTATGATTTTAATGAGAAAAAGTAGTGAATGTGGATATTCTTGGGGACAAATCGAATATGCAATATACATGAGAACAGTTTTGAAAAAAGAAAAGGAATATGTGGACATAATAGAAAGGTTGGCAACTCAAAATCATCCTAGAGCACAGTATTTGCTTGGAATGATCTATAAAGCAAACGGACAACATGAAAAGGCTATATTTTATCTTGAAACCAGTGTAAACGCGGGATGGAATACGGGAGCTTTATATTTGTCTGATATTTTTTATAAGAACGAATATGGATTTCGAAATTTGGTGAAATTTGCCAAGTTTTGTTCAGCTAATTACCTTGCGAGAATACTTGATAGTCTAAAATACGAAGCATATGAAGAATCAGGTTGTGATCCTAATATATTAGCGTTGGAAATCGGAAAAAAACAATATTGGTGGTTTTATGGACATTTTCCATTTCGCGAACATGTAGACAAAGAAGCTGTGACTGCTAAAAAGTATTTAAAATACTATTGTTATATGATGGAACTACAGCAACAATCCATATTCCAATTTTTATACTATTGGAACGAGATGGGCGGAATTAAGGATATTGGAAAAATGATTGCAAAAAAAGTGTGGGAATCCCGTTATACAAATCCAATTAAATCATTTGTTCAATAATTTTATCTTCTTACAATTTCCTAATTTAAAAATTCATTTTCACAAAAAAGTATTAAGGTGTTAAAAATAATGTCCAAAATTACGCCTATGGAACGTTTGGTGTATTGTATATGCAGAGAGTTGCATATACATTCAGTATCGTCAGCACAAGAGATATATAATTTAAAGGAAATGCTTTTCAAAGCCTTTCCAGCTGACAAAACAGATGTTTTTTATGTTCTTATTGATTACAAAATGCCTTATGATGGTCACGATATTTTCTATGAGTGGCTTAAAAAACAAGGAGAAAAAGTTCATCAAGCTTTTTTGAAGCATTTAGGAAAAAATTATACATATCAAATTGAAGATGGTCATGTTTTTGTCCTTGATGCCGATCGAAAGCTTCACACCATTGATGATGATGGAAACATTATGTCTTCTGATCCATGGGAAGATTATTATAAGGATAGTAGTATGAGAATGATGGAACGCGCCAAACACCTTCGTCCAATCATTCCAGAAGAAATCAAACGAAGATTGTTAAATCGAAAGTTTTGTTCTAAGCTATCCTTTAAAGAGGATGCGTTGGATCTAGCTACAGCAGGAAATTTTGGTGCACTTTTGTGGATGATTGAAAATTTAGAAGAAGAAGCATTAGACAAACAAATTGCATTTTCTATCGCAGAAACAGCATGTAAGAAACAGCAATGGGACGTAATTATTGCTTTATTGGAAAAGGGAATGCCCGTGATTGGAGAATATTATTGTGAATTATTTCCATTTATTGTTATGATTCGTTGCACGTATGCTCTTTATCCACATGAAAACAGCAAGCTTCCGAATTTATCAAATTTGGATAAGTGCACTTCTTTTCTGTCTTCATTGTCTTATGCTGTTGCTGAACAATTTGCAGAGTATGGTTATATCAACTTTAAATTTTTAAAGCATCTGGCTCGCTATTTTAGCTGGGATGAAGATACCAAGACTGAATTTTTCAAATTGTTGAAAATTGAATTTGAAAAATGCATTGAGCGGAAAAAAATGCTTGATGAAAATAACTTGGCAAGATTCAAATTGGATTTAATAGATTTGGAAAATTTATGAAAAATAATTGTTTATTTCTTCTACATTCATTCCTCTCAAATCCGGTGCTCCTGTATAATGCATAAACTGACAGTAGCTGGAACAAAATACATTATCAATATTGGTAGCTTCTACAAGTGTAGCTTCGCGCGAGCAAATTGAACTAGAAATGCAACTTTCTGTTGTTTTTGGTCTTTTTTTTGGTCTTTGTTTACCAGACCACCATACCGAATCAAATCTGGATTTCCATAATTCACTTGCCACTTCAATCAAAAAACGCTTTCTCTGTAAATATCCAGTATTCTGTAACAATTTTCCAAATAGATTATTGGAAATTTTTTCAGTTGGATCTAGTCGTATATTTGCAATCAAAAGAACTTGAAAAGCTGCCTTTTCTGCTTTTTCTTGTCCTTCTTTGTTTCTTTTCAAATAATCTTGTAGCTGAGTATATTCCTTCTTATTAAGTAGTGGACTATATCCGTCAGTTCCGAAAAATAGAATTGTTAAAGATCCATTCTCCTCGCGGAGATATTTTAAAAGCAATAACATGCCTTGTTTTGTTATATCTTCATTATTTTGTAGATCCAATTTTTGCAGAAACAAATTTTTGTTATTTACAAATGCTTTTACAAATTCATCTGTTAGTCTATTATCTTGCAAATTCAATTTTCTGAGAGGAATGTTCAATTTTGAAATGGCATTAATTATTTTGATTCCTTCATCATCTGTTATTGCGTTATCTGACAGATTTAGTGATGTTATATGCGCATATTTCGTTTCTAGATTGTTGATCAAACCGTCAATATCTTTATCTTTGTATTGAATAACCAAGGATATGATTTTTTCTTCTTCCATGATTTTTTGTTCTTTTTTAATTGATTATCTGTATTTATGCTACTTTAATAATTTATTTTTTTAATAATAAAATTTCTTTTGAATGGGTGGTTCCATTTCCAAAGATTTAGAAAAAATGATTTTGATGCGGGTGGATGATATTCAAGAGATCCATTCTGTTTTCCTTACTTCAAAGAGTTTAGCTCATACAGTAAGTTTTAGAAAGGAAGTAATTGCATTATATTTGATTCTAAAACGATATGGTTCAATAATATTTATTGGATATCGTCATTTTCAACCTGAGCGTTTAACTGGATTGAAACTCTATGACCTTGATCAATTTTTATCAAGTAAATTGGCTCCTGATATATGTGAAACACTGTTAAAGTGTGTTGAGCCGCCTTTTTCCATATCAATGGATATTATACAAAGAATGAAAGATTTGAAATATCGTGGCTTGCCTGATGATACAGAAGATATGAAAGATCTATTTTTTAAACATTGGAGATTGTATAAGTATTTAGCGGTAGAACATCACTGTACTTTTATTTATAAGCAGCTTTTAAATATGGACAACAAACATTTATGGAAATTGGCCATGATTTTGTATTTTATAGACATGACACATGAAAAGTTTGAGGAACTTGCTTCAAAAAAACCAAATCATGGTTTAGATTTGGATGCATTCAAATCAGAATATGAGTATCGATTAGATAGTGATGACACTTTTAGGCCAAAGTTTTTGAAAATAATGTCGGATGATCATTTTTGCGAGTTGTATTCAAAGGTAGATGATGAAACCTTGGAAGGTAAATTGTTTACAAATGAATATATAAATAGATTTGGATGGTGAAGGTTGGAATAAAAAGACTCTTACATACGAAAAAATTTATGCTGCTTGTAAAATTAAGAATCTCTGACAATTCTTTGTTTTTGTGAACAATAGCTAGAGATGGGGATCGAACCCATAACCTTTTGGTTAACAGCCAAATGCACTACCGATTGTGCTACTCTAGCAATAAAAAAATGTCTAGAAAAGCACCTCTTTTTTCTGTGAAAGTGAACGCAGCAAAATTAAAGTCGCTCTACCAACTGAGCTACGCGAGCTTAGCTCACGGTAGGAATCGAACCTACGACCTACTGCTTAACAGGCATATTTGAAACGTAGCCCGCGCTCTGAGCACAAAAAAAAAGATGCTTTCCTAAAACTAGCACAAGACCGGGCTCGAACCGGCGACCTATGGATTAACAGTCCATTGCTCTAACCATCTGAGCTACTCGTGCAAATAAGAACCCCACCCCCTCTTCACTTTTTAGATTCTACATTTGAAAGGAAAAATTTGAGTTTTGTTCACTTTTTAAAATATTCTCAATTAATTTGGAGCACAAATCTTTTCTATTATTATAATGAAGCATTTTTTATTTCCTCTGTGCTCATTCCTCTCAAATCTGGCGCTCCAGTATAATGTATAAACTGACAATAACTGGAACAAAACACATTGTTCAAATTAGTAGACTCTACAAACTTGCCTTTTCGAGAGCAAACTGCATTTGAAATACAGACTTGCATCGTTTTTGGCTGTATTGCTTCTTCCAGTCCCGCGTCTATTCTTTCTTTTTTAGTCCACCATACATAATCAAATCGAGTATTGTATAACTCTTTTGCCGTTTCTATCAGATAATGTTTTCTTTGACTTTTTCCGGTTTCTCTAATAAGACGTTCGAATAATGTATCTGATAATCCCATTTCAGGATTTTCTAATCCAGCAATCAATAATACTTGAATAGTAGCTTTTCGTGCAGATTCTTGTGCTCTCTTATTTCTTTCTAAAAAAGCATCTTCAACGCCACCTAGTAATATTAAACTTGAATTCTTTGTTGCTACATTGTTTATAAATGAATCCATTCCTAATGAACTAATTAAATTACTAAGTAGCGATAATTTTGTTAGAGAAGATTTGTTCTTTTCTAAAGCTTTAGAAATAAGTATCGCGCCTTGGTCGTCGATATTATTTTTGTGAAGAACCAATTTGTTTAAATTTGATTTTCCTGATTCTAATAGTTTTGATAAAGCTAATGCGCCACGATATCCAACTTTAGCTGAGTTCATATATAATTCAGTTAAACTAGAATTCCCGGATTCCAACGCTTCAAATATTAATACAGATCCATCATCTGAAATTGGATTTCCCGATAAACTTAAAATTTTCAAACTAGATTTTCCTGATTTCAATACATCAGCAATTTGTTTGGCACCATCAAAACCAATTTCGTTGTATGCAATTGTCAGTTCTTGTAAACGGCATTTTCCAGACCCCAATGATTTTGTTAAATAACGAATTAAATTTCTTTTGTAGAAAGTACGGGTTAAATCCAAACGAAGCAAAGAAGATTTGCCTGATCCTAGCGCTTTTGAAATCTTTTCCATGTTGTCTTCATCAATAAGATTATTATTACTCAAATTCAAATCAATTAAACTAGAATTCGGAGATTCGGTATTCTCGATAATTAATTTCATGGCATCACCGCTTATTTGGCATCCATTAAGTCCAAGAAAAAGTAAAGAGGGATTTAGCGCAGAAAATATTTTTTCATCTTCTTTCCCTATATCATTGTATGATAAATCTAAACTTCTGATAGAAGCCTTGCCAAATTTCAAAGCCTCGGTTATAACTTTCGCCTCTGCTGCTCCAAAATTAGTGGCTGTAATGGTTAATTTACGCAATGAAGATGTTTTTGATTTCAGAGCATCGGTTAATGCCATCGCTGAACTTGAATCAAAAAATTCTACAGCAATTTCGAGTTCCTCTAAATTAGTTTCACCCGTTGCAATAGATTTTGAAAGTTCGTACCATCCCCTTTTACCAATACTGCTCCAATAGAAACTAAGAGCTTTCAAATATAAATTTTTGTATCGCAAATCATCTGCTAGCATACGCATTCCATCATCGTTTATATCAGTTTGATCAAAATGTATTTGAGTAATACTACGTCCGTTTGAAACAACTGCGTCTGTTAATTCGCGAATATCATCTCTTCCTAAAGGATTTAGACTTTCTATATGTAAAATACCACTTCCTCGTCTCAGAGTTTTAGAAATTTGAAATTTTAAGTCCATATTGCCAGAATATTATTGAAAGAAATTTTTATTCAATACTTATATTATACATCATTATATTTATTTCTAAATATTCAAGTTCCGTATACTCTACATACATGTTCTTTCCACATTCCTTGTCCTGTATGACATGAAAATGCCCTCTGGAATTCTTTCAAATTTCTAAATGTTCTGTTGATTCTAAACATGGCAATTGCATGTACATCGTGTGCCACTGCTTCACATAAGTGTTTTTGATCATACTTTTCACAAAAAGCTTGAGCAAGCACCATAAAAAAGTGCTGCTTTTCGTCCAGTTGTGCATTGGGATGCTTCTTTGCATATGCCAACCACGCCAGTTCAATTCCTGTCAAGTCTGCCAAATCCTCCCCCAGTGTTGAATTTCCATAGTGCTCGTTGGCACTTTCGCATCCCATGGGTGCCGGTCCATACTCTTGTACAACACACTCGGTACGTTTGTAAAATTCTTCCATTCCTGATTGTGATAAAAATCCTTTAGGATGGAATGAACCATCTTTATCCCAATAAAGCCCATGATTATCTGCCATATGCGACAATTCATGCCCAAGTATACTTCCCAAGATGGCATACTTGCTGATTCCATTATACCTAGTATTGTAAAAAGGATGCTGCAAAATACCTGCCAAAACAGTCACCGTATTTGTTGGTCCACTGAAATAAGCATTAACACTAGTCAAAGGCATAGCAAAATAGGCTACTGCGCTTCTGTCAAACGAATTAGGTGTGTCTCTGCTCCAAAGCTCCAAATTTCGCTGCACTCTATAGCGCCGAATCATATTCAAGGTTCTCCAATATGTATCTTCTCTTATACTTTCAGCAAACGGTTCAGCTTCCCATTGATCTGGTTCTGCCACTCTAATGATTGTATGTTGCATCTTTTCCACCAACTTGTTTTTATCACTTTCCATCATCCACGGAGTGTTTCTAACTTGTTCCACAAAAGAATCAATAATGTGCTGTACCATTTCTCGAACTTCTTGCTTAATCAAATCCTTCTCTGGAAAAAAGTTTCTTAAAAACTGCTTTGCTACCAGTCCCGGCAACAAATGCTGAGTAATTTTTACGCACTTTTGTTCCACATTTACTTGCGAATGCGAAGCATTAACAATTCTGGGGAGTCTATTGTACATTCTACCCCCCGGTCCAATTGGACCTCTGAGTTCGTGCTGCTTAAAGTAAACATCACTAGGTAGGTCCGGCACAAAATCATGGCCGTTATACAAGACTGAAAATTCAACAAAAGCATACCAGTCTTGAAATGTAAAGTGTCCAAGACCAAACTCTAGTAACCAATCAAAGTATGGCTTATCAATTACCCAAACATCTTGATCGTGTTCAAAACGAAGGCCAGTTCCGTCTAAAGATTCAAAAAACACATTCCAGCCACGCATGGTGTGGTGTCCTCTGACGTTCCAGTCTTGAGGTAATTGACCAAAACGATAAACATCCTTGGAGAAATCATTTTCAATGTAAGCTTGATAATCTGTGATTGAATCCATTGGTCTTCTATTATGCATTCTACACGCTCTAATGATGGCTGCTACTGAATCAATGTGTGCATCCATTTCCAACAAATTCAAATTGTGGATATCTCTAGTGTTTCGATACGTCAAAATAATGTGAGATTCATCCAGTGTGGATGGAAATCCATCCCATGTAAAGAGTGGAAGCATTCTAGGTTCAGTTGGATGTCTTTCAATAGACAATGTAAATGGTGCAGTATATCCATATCTTGCAAGCCTTCCAATAACACTTGGCATATCTGCTACACTCCCAGCATTTCCAATAATTTTCCTCAACATGTGCTTGTGTTGCAATACTGAGCTTTTCCTATTGACATGAGAAATTGAAGCTGAAATGCAAGAGCGGTAGAAATCTGTCAAAGACGAGGTTGAAGGAACTGGCACAACAACTCCATTGCGAAATTCGGTTTCAAAATTGATCAGTTTGGCAACCTTGGCTTCGTTTTTTGCATAGCCATAAGAAAAAGCCCTATTATCATTCATATGCTCGTCGTTCCACCTTCCGCACATGGATCTATAAAAAGATTCACAAGCAGGCATTTGATGATCCATTAAGGCACCATCAAATGCCAAAGGAATGTGTAAAATTGGAGCGCAACGATTAATGTCTATATCCAAATGCTCTCCTGTTTTGCATTCTGTTCTTGGTGCTGTTTCTCTTCTTATAACTGAAGGTGTGACATTATGAACATCTCTTGTGGCAACCACATAAGTGGGTTGATGATAAGGTCTTGTAACTGATACAATAAGTATAGCAATGAACCCACCAATAATCAAGAACCAAAACAACCAGATCCACCCATTGTTACAGTAATCATAATGGGACACAACATATGTGTGATTCTTTTTGTAATACGTTTTATACTTTTGATATTTTGGATCATTGGAATGTTTTGTACCTACAGGAAGTAGTGATGTCTTCATTCTCTTTTCCTTTTTCTCTATTTATACTTTTTTTTTTAAAAAAAATGATTAATAGTTTTTGCTCTTCATTTCCGATTCTCTACCAATTTCGGATCAAGTGGATAATACTTTTTCCAATCAGCTACGACACGTTCCCATAATCTTATTCGTTGAATCAATTCATTAGGATATGTTTGACTGAGCAAAGCACCAGCTCCTCTCAAGTTTCCAGGATTTAGGCATACAACCATTTTCAAATTACATAAGCCATCTTCCATTGGAGCTAGCCATATAAAAACCATACACTTTTCAATCATTTCACAATTACGGTGTACCGTATCTTTAAAGTACTTTGTAAAGTAGTAGTGCTTTGCGGTTTGGAAAGAATAAGTATGAGTTCCTTGCATGTTATACCTACAAGACTGAACACCAAGTAATAGCCGATTATACATGTGCCATTTTGGAGCAACAATTTCACTTTTTACCACATCAATATCTCCCTCTTGTGTTTTGTAAGTTTCCAATTGTTGAACTGTTTTGACTTTATCATCCCACAACAATCGAGTGTCTTTGTCGTGATCTTGAAAAAGCCACGCAAAACGTTCTGCCCTTCCTTTTACAATACCTTGTGCTCTAAATACGTAAGGATAATCACGAAAAGGTGTTTTTCTTTCAAGAATTTGAAGTGGGTGTTGGCAATTTTGTTCCAATTCCCACAAACTCCACTGCTGATCAATGTATTCATCCATTAGCAACATTCCATCTCTATAGGCTTCTGCTGATGCTTTTTTGTAAGCTTCTTCCCACTCTAGAGGACTAATTTTGGAAGCTTCATCAATCCATTCATCTGGATGAGGAGTGGAAGGTGGCGCATTTACACAAATTGGATCTGATTCCATTTTTTTTCCTTAAAACACTTAATCCCTCTTTTTTTTTATAGTATTCTTTGCACTTTCAAATAGGTTCCACGATTAGAATTTGCAGACCCTTGTGAAAATACAGCTGCATTTTGCTCCATATCTACTGCCACACATCCTGACGCTTGATAATAATTTAAATTTTGAGTTCCAAATACGGTTCTTGCTGCAGGAACCGAACCACCTGCATCATTTGACATTGTAAAAAATGTTTCTGTTCCCACATTTAAAGTTAACGTAATTTCATATGTTCCTGTAGGAGCTACTGCGTTGGTTAACCCACAAATACGTCCATTTCCCTGATCATAGCACAATCCTCTAGCAGATGTAATACCAGAAGGACATGTAGATTGAGCAGCACCTGTCAAAGCAAAAGGAGTTGATGACCAACGAATTCTTTGAGTAGTCCCGGGATAAGGATTACTTCGATCACCACCAGGTGCTAAGTTTGGATCACTTCCATACTGTAAAATAATCATTTCAGGAATTACCGTTTGTGCTGATGTTATTCTTCCAAACACATCAACCGTAATGATTGTATTAGCAACACTGTACCAAGGATTGGCAGCACAATCGCCATTCATTGTATTACACTGTGTAGGACCATATGTACCAGTAACAACGCCTGAATTATCCAAAGAGATGGTACCAGTTGTTGTGATTGGACCTCCCGTTAATCCACTTCCCGTAGCTACATTAGTAACAGTACCAAGTCCACCACCACCGGCGCCATTAGCAGCAGCAGTGATTCTGCCCTGTGCGTCTACAGTGATGTCTGCGCTTGTATACGATCCAGGCGTTACTGCTGTATCTGCTAAAGAAACTGTTCCGGTAGAAGTGATTGGACCTCCAGTAAGACCAGTACCAGTAGCAACACTTGTTACTGGAGATGTTCCACTGGATGCAGAAGTTAACCTTCCTTGTTGATCCACTGTAATGCTCGCATAAGTATAAGATGCCGGAGTAACTGCGGTATCTGCCAAAGACACGGTACCGCTAACTGTAATAGGACCTCCTGTAAGTCCTGTTCCTGTATCGACTTGTTGTACAGTTGCCGCTGTTGCTTTCAGCATATCCACCATCATGATTGTTTCTGTTAGAGTCATATTCAAACCGTCAATGTCCATCATGCTCATATTACTGAGGTTGATGATTGTATTTTCAATTCCCACAATATCATTTTGAATCATGGTAATGCTAGGACCATAGTCAGTTCCACTAGAAGCAGCAGTTAAACGGCCTTGTTGATCAACAGTAATGCTAGCAAAAGTATATGATCCTGTAGAAACTGCTGTATCAGCCAAATCAATTGTACCGGTGCCAGTAATTGGTCCTCCAGTCAAACCAGTTCCGGTAGTTACACTTGTCACTCCAACACTTCCACTAGATGCCGAGGTTAGACGTCCTTGCTGATCTACAGTAATACTAGCAGCACTATAAGTTCCAGGAGTTACTGCTGTATCTGCCATATCAATGGTTCCTGTTCCAGTGATTGTACCTCCATTTAGACCAGTTCCAGCAGCAACCGACGTCACGCCGACGTTTCCGTTGGAAGCAGCAGTTACCCTTCCTAAAGCATCCACTGTAATATCTGCAGATGTGTACGAACCAGCACTAACACCACTCGTGTCCATTTGAATAGTACCAGTAGACGTAATGGGTCCTCCCGTCAAACCGGGTCCAGTATTAACCGAAGAAACAAACGAAGGAAAACTAATACCTACATTGGAAATACTTGTTGTTCTACCAAACTGATCTACAGTAATTTGAGGAACCGTAATTGCGGTACCATATGTACCTGAAGGATCAGGTATTACGGGATCTAGAGAAATTGTACCAGAAACAGTAATAGGACCTCCAATTAAGCCTGCGCCTGTATTGACTTGTTGAACTGTTGCAGCAGTAGCTTTAAGCATACTAACATCAAGAATCAACTGATCAACTGTCATATTCAAATTAGAATCTCCAATAGTCATATTCAACATGTTAAATGCCAAAAACAGTGCTTCCACTTGCTGGTCCAGCATTGTAATATTGGAAGAAAAATCAGTACCACTGGAAGCGGCAGTCAAACGTCCTTGTTGATCTACGGTGATTGTAGCATACGTATAAGATCCAGGAGAAACATTTGTATCTTCCAAATCAATGGTTCCCGTATTAATAATTGGACCACCTGTTAAACCAACTCCGGTGTTTACAGTAAGAACTGCGTTATTTGCCGTGGAAGAAGTTACCCTTCCTTGTTGGTCGACTGTAATTGTTGCCATGACATAGGTCCCAGGCACAACTGTTGTATTTTCCAACTCAATAGTACCCATGTCTGTGATAGGACCGCCTTGTAAACCTGTACCAGTATCCACTAAACTAACAACGTTTCCGCCAGTTGTCATATTTAAAACAGTTTCAATAGCTGAAATGTCTGATGCCAGATTAGATACATTATTCATTAAAATCATATCTTTGGCCAAGCTTTCATCTCGATGCATCCTCCCTTCTGCAAATGCCCACCACCCACCAATAATAGCTGAAATACCAATAACTAAAGCAAATAATGCTACTAGTGTACCAAACCCACGAGGGGAAGATTCTTTAGCAACAACACGAATTTTGGGAAGAGCATTGATTGGTTTTCCTCCTTCTTCAAACAACCCACTAACACTTGTTTTATTGCGCCGATGAAAAGTCCTCTCCATTTTTTTTCCCCACTCACATACTTATGAAAAAGATGATCTATGTGTATTTTTAAATATTGAGGGTTGCTTATTATATGAAAAAACTAAAATTGGAAAAAAAATGAGGCGTCCATATATCATTGAACGTTCTAGATATGATCAAATTTGCACAAAAGTTTTTGCAAGCATCCTAACTTTAATTTTTCTATTTTTATTTTTAATTCATTTGATATGGGGCTACAAAAAATAGATAATAAACCAAAGTTATCCAAATCAGCATCCTTAATTTTTATTGCTTTGGGAACTGCTGGATTTATTTTTTCCACTTACATTGGGCAATGGTTGCACAAATGGATATTTCAATAAAAATTAATATCCAAATTTAAACTACTTTCAGGCATGGTAACAATTCCTGTATGAAAATATCTGGAAGAAATGGATGCTACAGGAACAGTTATTCCTTGTAGTTGAACTGGAATTCCAACATCATGACCATCTATTCTACCATTTCCTAATTTTCCATATGAACCAGCTCCAAAAGTGTAAGCTTTTCCAGAAACTGTTACAATTGCCGTATGACAATGTCCACAAGAAATGGATGCTATAGGTTCTGTTATTCCTTGTACTTGAACTGGAATTCCAACATCATGATCGTCTGTTCTACCATTTCCTAATTTTCCAGAAAAACCACTTCCAAAAGTGTAAGATTTGCCAGAAAATGTCACAATTCCTGTATGTGAATATCCGCAGGAAATGGATGCTATAGGTTCTGTTATTCCTTGTACTTGAACTGGAATTCCAACAGAATGTTCATCTGTTCTGCCGTCTCCTAATTTTCCACAAAAACCATATCCAAAAGTGTAAGCTTTTCCAGAAACTGTTACAATTCCCGTATGGTAACCTCCACAAGAAATGGATGCTACAAGTTCTGTTATTCCTTGTACTTGAACTGGAATTCCAACAAAATGATCATCTATTCGACCGTTTCCTAATTTTCCACCAAAACCATCTCCAAAAGTGTAAGCTTTCCCAGAAACTGTTACAATTCCCGTATGATTTAATCCACAAGAAATGGATGCTATAGGTTCTGCTATTCCTTGTACGTGAACTGGAATTCCAACATCATGATTATGTGTTCTACCATCTCCCAATTTTCCATATAAACCATCTCCAAAAGTGTAAGCTTTCCCAGAAATTGTGATAATTCCTGTATGCGCTTTTCCACAAGAAATGGATGCTATAGTTTCTGTTATTTCCTCGATTTGAAGTGGAATTCCAACAGAGTGGTTGTATATTTTACCATCTGCTAATCTTCCAAAATAACCTTTCCCAAAAGTGTAAGCTTTTCCGGTGTAAAATCTTTCGTGTAATTGGTATTGTTTACACACTTTCAAAACTGTTTTAGAGACTGTAGAAATCAGTTTCAAGTCTGCTTCTTCCAGTTTGTAAAGTATTTTAGCTAAAAGTTTTCCGTTGCTAATTAAAGCTAAAGCTTCCAACCACGACAAATCTTTTACACTTTCAGACTTTACAAAGAACCAATTAATCAATATTTGTTGAACTCTTTCATGTTCTACACTGCTTAATACTTTTTCCTTTAAACCCCTCATCTTTTTACAAATAGAATAAAAATTCAATTTATATCCAAATTTAAATTACTTTCAGGCATAATAATAATTCCTGTATCATATGCTCCACAGGAAATGGATGCTATAGGTTCTGTTATTGCTTGTAATTGAACTGGAATTCCAACTCTATGATATTCTGTTATACCATCTCCTAATGTTCCATCTCCGCCATTTCCAAAAGTGTAAGCTTTTCCAGAAATTGTTACAATTCCCGTATGTAAATATCCACAGGAAATGGATGCTATAGGTTCTGTTATTCCTTGTACTTGAACTGGAATTCCAACATAATGTTTATCTGTTCTACCATCTCCTAATTTTCCATTTACACCACTTCCAAAAGTGTAAGCTTTTCCAGAAATTGTTACAATTCCCGTATGTAAATATCCACAGGAAATGGATGCTATAGGTTCTGTTATTCCTTGTACTTGAACTGGAATTCCAACATCATGTTCATCTGTTCTACCGTCTCCTAATTCTCCATTTACACCAATTCCAAAAGTGTAAACTTTTCCAGAAACTGTTACAATTCCTGTATGTGAATTTCCACAAGAAATGGATGCTATAGGTTCTGTTATTCCTTGTACTTGAACTGGAATTCCAACATTATAATAATCTGTTCTACCGTCTCCTAATTTTCCATGACTACCACTTCCAAAAGTGTAAACTTTCCCAGAAACTGTTACAATTCCCGTATGGTAACCTCCACAAGAAATGGATGCTATAGGTTCTTTTATCCCTTGTACTTGAAACGGGACTGCGAAAGAATGATTATCTGTTCTACCATTTCCTAGTCTTCCAAATAGACCATTTCCAAAAGTGTAGGCCTTTCCAGAAACTGTTACAATTCCTGTATGATTTGATCCACAAGAAATAGCTGCTATAGGTTCTATTATTCCTTGTATTTTAACTGGAATTCCAACATGATGGAAATCTGTTCTACCATTTCCTAACTTTCCATAATTACCACTTCCAAAAGTGTAAGCTTTTCCAGAAGCTGTTACAATTCCTGTATGATTTTCTCCACAAGAAATGGATGCTATAGGTTCTATTATTCCTTGTATTTGAACTGGAATTCCGATTCTATGAATATCTATTCTACCGTCTCCTAATCTTCCACCGTGACCTTTCCCAAAAGTGTAAGCTTTTCCAGTGTAAAATCTTTCATACAATTGATATTGTTTGCACACTTTCCAAACTGTTTTAGAGACTGTAGAAACCAGTTTCAAGTCTGCTTCTTCCAGTTTGTAAAGTATTTTAGCTAAAAGTTTTCCGTTGCTAATTAAAGCTAAAGCTTCCAACCATGACAAATCTTTTACACTTTCAGGCTTGACAAAGAACCAATTAATCAATATTTGTTGAACTCTTTCATGTTCTACACTGCTTAATACTGGTAATACTTTTTCATTTAAACCCCTCTTCATTTTTTTACAAATAGAATAAAAATTCAATTTATATATTAATTTGTTTGTTTAGAAACTAAGTATAATGTACAGGTAACAATTATACATACAGCAAAATATGATACCCAATAAATATTTTCATCGCTTGATTTCATTTCTAAGATATAATGTATAAAAATCGCCCAAAAAATAGTACAAACAACTACAGGAAACTTATTATTGAAACCGGTCCAATGAATAAATCTACACAAACACACGAGCAGACTTATAAATAACCCTATCCCTATAATAATTGCAAAAACAATTTGATATACAAATCCCGTAGGATATTGCACGTATTCTGGTGTATTGTATAAAAATACTAAGGCACTCAATAAAGTGATAAACGGAAAATTAGACAAATATAAAAATTCTTTTAAAATTAAATGTTTTAAAAAAAATGATTGAAGAAAAGGAGTGGGAAGAGGAAGCACAAATTCCTTTGGATGATTTAAAGTTCAATATTGGAATGGCTTCGTGGCGTATTGCTCAAATGGATATAGAAACTCGCCGTGAAATATGTCAAGAGTTTTGGAAAGGATTTTCAAAAACAGAAAAACCAAAAAATGAAGACTTTTTTTTCCAATTTAATGATTGTCGAATACGCTGCGTAAATGGTACAAAGTGTTGGTACATAGAAAATCCAGGAAACGATTATGAAAATGAGTACAATTATTACAGTTATATTGATCCTGAAAGATATTTTTATTGTGATGCTTGTTACAATACTGGTAGATGTAACAATAACAGTTGGAAGATAAAAATAAAGGAATGCTAAGTAGTGGAAATAGAAAAAATAAAAAAGAATGTTGGAAGAAACAGAAGTGGAAGAAGATTCCAAAATATGCAAAGGCATAAAAAAAGATAAAACTAAATGTATGTACAAAGCTAAAGTGGATGGGTTTTGTGGAATTCATGCACCCAAGAAGGACAATCGAGGCACATCAAAAGATAGATGTAAAGCTGTAATTGTTTTTGATAATAAAACATATATGGCAGGAGTTGCTGGAAGTAGTAAAGACACTGGAAATTGGAAATCATTTTGGGAAAAGCATAGTGGTGAAGGAAGAGAGTATCCTAAAACATGTAGGATAAAAGATTGCGTAAAAAAGGCCACCTGTACTGGACACATGTATTTAAGAAGTGAATGGGAAGCAGGAGACAAAAAGCATAATTATCTAGTTCCAATTTGTTCTCATCACAATTCTATAAAATATGATGCTCCCAATTTTGTATTGGCTACAAAAGGTACTGTGGCTGTAAAAATATTGGAAAATAAATGATCTTGCGGCAATAAAAATAATAATGTATTCAAAAAAAAAACCGTTTGTTTGTGTTTTTAAAAGTAAAAAAAAAACATGTCTGTCTTTGGAAGAGCCATGGAAGTGGTATATTCCACCACAAATGTGTGGAGCGGAATGCCATATGTACTAGCTGCAGCGGGCGTATTTGCTGGCGGAATCATTGTATTGTCATTCTTTTTTGGAGGAATTGAATACATTTTTTATGGAAAAGAGAGAAGAAGTATCCAGTTGGTAACTGTAGATAAAGAAAGAACTACACAAGCTTGGGTTGACATACCTACTGGAACTGGGAGGAATTTGGCACATCTATTTTTGATCTCTGCCTTTTTTTTGGGAATTGTTTTTGTAATTTGGATATCTACATCTGTTATTGGACTTAATCCGTGGTCTTCTGCTGCTGCTACACTTACACTCGGGGTTGTATTGACTTATTCGTTTGCTGGCTTGTTGGGTCATTTTTCAGCAGGAATTGCTACATTGGGTACTAGTTCAATTGCAGTAGGTCAATATTGGGAATTTGCAAACTATCCAGAGTACAACGGTTTTATCCATAGCATTGAAAAGTTGGCAGTTTATATGACTCGCTTTGACGAATCAACACAATCTGGGGAACTGCTTTATGTACCAATGTCTTTCTTTATCAATAATTTAAGAAAAACTAATGCTTCAAAGCAAAAACAGTTAATGCCTGGATTTAGAATTTATCAAAAGAAACCAGATGTATTTGGAGTTAGAAAAAGAGTAACATCTCTCAATAAAGCAGAAAAAAATGTTTAAATGTCAAATGCTTCTTCAATTAATTTTTCTTCCAATTTGATACGCTTCTTATCTTCTCCTCCTCCTTCTTCTTCTTCTTCTAAAGGTGCAATTCCGCGCTTGATGACACTTTTGGGTTCTTTCTTCATAACTGGCATTTGCTGTTGGTTTCTAGCTTTTTGTTCACGCGGATCACGCTCAATGTCCAAAGTGCCCTTGTCACAGGCAACCATCATATCGCTTTCTTGATAGCGAGGATCAAAATCAAGAATATGCAATCCTCTTCCGGCCTTGGAATTCATGTATGTTCGAAGCACATCCAACGTAATAACAATCTTTTCATCATCTTGATTGTGTGGATTTTTTTCTCTGCCTTGAAACGCAGCATCATAAAGAACAGCCTGTGTAAATTTCCAAATTTCTAGCGGACCAGCATTGCAAGTGTATGTATCCAAGTTTGCATAATCGACATCGCTTAATTGAAGTTCAATCTTTCTGCTTCCGTTATTATTCAAATGCTCAACACCTTGTGTTAAAAGCGTTTCCAAACATTCTTTACGGTACGTAGAAGAAGGCTGAGGAACAAAGAAAAATACGTTGAAATAAGACATGACTTTGATTCTAAAATCTCGAATACTTTGATGAATCCCTTGTAATTCACGTAAAGGATCCTTATTAAAACAGGCAAAAATAATTGTGCCTGTTTTATATGCAGTCTCTTGTAAGTGTAATAAAAACAACTTTGTCAACTCATTCTCTGGACGCAATACAAATTCATCAGCAGCATCAATAATGATAACCTTTTTCATGTGAGGAATAGAAGCACTATCATCCATAAAGGTTTGAATATTATCTACTGCAGTGATGGTATTTCTGTACTCGACTTTGACTCGGTGTACTGCGTGGAAAGCTTTTGAATCGATGCAAAAATGATGGATTGCTCTCGCCTTTTGCATTGAAGAACGTCCATATACAGCAAAAAGTAGCTTGGGAGGTATCAATGTGTCGTGAAGTATGTTTGTATTCAAAACAGGATCCAGTACATATTGTTTGAGATCCCCCAAAAGAATTTTCCCCCCATCGTAAAATGGGAGTTTCTCTTCATCTCCAATTTCCATAACGAGACACTTTTTTTTTCCAAGATTTATAAGAAATAAATTCCCCAAACTATTATTCAAACACTTTTTAAGACTTTGAAATTAGTAACGAAAAAAAAAAATTATGCTTTCGTGTTGCAACAACAACAATCTTTCTGAACAAGTTCAGTTCACTTCTGAAGTACAGCAGTGGCACCGTGAGCTTGCTCCAGACATTCCCATTGGTGATTTTGTCAACTATCTCGACCCTGAAATTTTGGGTTTGGAAAGTGCTGCGCAATTTTATGCTCCTGTAGAATTTTCCGTTCATGTGAAAGGACACATTTCTGAGCCAGCTGGTGCCATTAGACTTCATGTACCCGTTCATGCCAACGAAAATTGGTTGGACATTCTCAAAGAGCACATTGGTTCCATGTACAATGTTGGTTCTCAATACATTGACTTGAAGGATGTAGCTCGTCGTTCCATCAGCGATTTTGACAAGAAGAATCTACCTACCATTGGAAAATTGAGCGTCTTTGTGGACGGACGCAAGGCTCGATTGGATCACATGCCTGAGGTACCTCCTGAGTACAGTATCAACAAGATCAATGCCATCAGTTCTTGGTATGATGCTGTAAAAAGCGACTTGCCCGAACTTGTAGCTAAGGAGCTGGTCAAGTGTGAATCCGTAGATGATTTGATTGACGCAATCGCACCCGGAGGATACGTGGAAACATCCATCAAGGATGAAATCTTTTCCCGTACCAACAACTGGAATGAGTTTGTTCGTGTCAATCGAATGAATAGTCCTTATGCTCTGAGCAATAATGGAGCCGAAGACGTTCTAAATGCTATTAGCGGAGCTGTTCGAAGCGAATTGAATTCTTTTATTCAAGCTGCACCGGAGCAGATTACCTCTTATTTTTCTAGCATTCAAGCAGAAAGAACTCAGCGAAAGCTGCACATGAAAGGCCGCGAAACCAGCGACTACAAGCCTTTGTTTGATTCTATGCCGGCACACATCAAGGTGTCAAGTGAAAATGGATTTGAAATGTTTCACGATATTGCTTCTGGTGTTTTTGATTCTCCGGTGATTGCTGATAATGTTATGAACATTATTTACATCAAGCCCATCCAAGGATGCCGCTGGGAAACTGATCCAGACACTAGTATGTATGGATTTGATGACGAAAGAACCCGAAATGGACAAGGAGGAGGCGGAGGAAGAAACACAATGATGTCCACAAAAAAGTCCAAAGAAAGGTATTCTCGCAAAATTGTTCAGCCTCAAACGAAGAGTGGGTTGCTTTTGTACAACGGAATGTCTTCTAGTTTTGTAAATCTTAATGATAAAGATGCAAAGCAGAGGGTTCGAAATGTGATTAATAGTATCGCAAACACATTACCAACAAACAGAACCGCTGAAAATTTTTACAACTTGTATGTTTCGCAGATGCAAGTATCTTTAGGCGATAAGAAAACTTTTTTGCCCACAAAATCGGATTTGAGCAATCAAAGAATTGGTGCCGGTTTTTTTGCAAATTTATTTGGAAAAACGAGACTTTCACTGGAACAAAATTACAAGGAGCTTCTTGTCGTTGGAAAATATTATCAGCTAAATTTAGATATTGGAAATAATGCTAGATCAGAAGAGCAGATGAGATATTTAATTTCTATGCTGGCTGAAAGATTGGAAGATCTTTCCAAGAATCAAAAATTTTTGTCTGTTTATTTTGGATCGAAGCCAACGCTTCCCAAATCCGTCAAAAAAGTGAAACCATCTGACGCAAGTGCTGCTGTTTTTGATACAACAAAAGACGTCAGAATATATACGACCAATGACACACTTTATGATGCTTTGAAGGAGCAAGAAGAAAGTTGGGTGCCATATCGCAATGCAGCAATTTATTTTGAAGAAAATTTTAGAGATATTATTGTTAAGAAAAGAGATGCCAAAGAGGACAAGGGCGCGTATGATGGATTGATTAGCAATTCTCTAAAGAAGTACAGTACCAAAGCTTATTTTTCTTCATATTGGGCAGATGAAGATGCTTTCCTTGCAATCATGGCGCTGATTATTTTCGGTGCTAATCTCGAGCAAAAACAGTATAGTGGGAAGGAATTGAAAAACATCCTTTATACTTTGATGGCAAAAGAACATGAAAAATCTCGAAACGATAGGAAGTATGTTTTTCGGGCTGCCTTCCGTATATTTGATGACATGGAGAAGAAAAAGAACGGAGGTTCATCGACTCCTGTTGTTTCAACTACTAGGCGGAAACGCCGATCTTCGCTTAATCAAAATACCAAAGTGCCTGATCTAAATGGTTTGTCTAATCTAAGCGATACAGACGAGGATGATACAGAGTATAAGCCAGGAGATCAACTTTATTCTGATAGCAAAAAAGATGAGAGCAATTCAGATGATGATATAGAAAACCAAAGTTCTTCTGAGAGCGAAGAAGATGAGAGCAATTCAGATGATGAGGGTGATGATAACAACAGACAAGATTCCGAAAGCAGTTATTCGGATGATGAAGAAGGCAACATGCAAGAAGCTAAAAAGGATTCTAGCGATCCTAAGAGTAATATTAACAACGGGTCTATTGATCAAGCACTTGACAATATTACTGGGAAAACACAATTGAAAGCGCTTGTCAACGAAAGATATAAGGAATTTACAGTAGATAATATTAGAAGATATTTCCAGCTGATTCCTGGTAGTATAAACCCAAAGAAAGCAAATTATTATGCGGCTCCTAATATAGAGGTAGCTAATGATTTTGCTAAAAAGTCCGGTGTTAAGACTGTAGATCAAAATGGAAATAATCTTAGCAAGAAAAATATTATGAAAGCCTTGGCTAAAACATATGGCATAAATGAGGGGCTGATCAAAATGCCGTTGCATCATCCTTGGAATGCTCACATCCACAAGCTCAAGGAAGTTTCTGGAAGTTATCCCGAGCATTACATTGAGAACCACAATAAGATGGATTTGACCGAGAATGCTTCTTACGCTGCTGATGTAGAAGAAACATATGATGCTTACCACATGTTTGCTGGAGCTGCTGCGATGCCAGATTCTTTGTTGATTAATTGCAGCCGATCTATGAAGGATAAGAAGAAGAAGAAGAAGAATTATTCTCGGGCACCAATCAAGGAGCGTCCTCCTTTGATTAGTCTTCAAGTTCGTGAGCGTCCTCCGTTGATCAACATGGAAGTGGCTATGAAGATGCGTCAGCGAAATGTTCCCGTTCAAAAGATTGATGCACCTAGCCATGGATTTGCTGGACTTCCTTCAGTAGAAGATCTTTAAGCAATAGAAAGATGTCTTTATTCATATAAAAAAAAAATAAAAAAAATATAGGAAAGAAGAAAAATGAGAGGAACCTTTAGGTTTGATCCTAAATCGATATCAGCAAAAGATGCATTTCTTCCTGCTGATTCTCGTAATGAAAAAGATAATCGCCTAGAATTTTTGAATACGCGAAAAGAACTTTTAGAACTTAAAATTCAAGAACTAGAAGAACAAACTGAAAGTGTTGAATTATCTGATGAGCAAAAGAAGATTATACAACAAAATATTGTTTCTTATGAAAAAGAATTAGATAGCATTGTTGAAGAATCGGAATCTATAATTGACGGAGAACAATTTAGAGTACCTAAACGCTCTCTTTTTACAGAACCTGAACCTAGTACACCTTTTGTCAAAAAATTACGTCCAGACATTTTAAAGCCCGAACAAAAAATGCTGAAAGTCTGGACTCGTGAACTAAATGATATTATGCAACGAGCGCTTCAACCACTTGTTACTGTTGTTGGTATGGTTGCTGCCACATTGACGCTGGACGATTCTCGGATTTTATTTGCTTGGAAAGAGAATGCATCTACTATGAATGATCGCCTAAAAATTGTACAATATGCTGATACTGTTGAAGATTTTATCATTAAGAATCAAATTTTGGGTTCTACTTTACTTCGTGGCTACATTTCCACATACAAACCCAAGGACGAAGAAGAATCAGAGATTGTTGATATGCAAGGACAAATCAAAGATGATTGTTTCAATTTGGATTTGAGTAATCCTGATATGCTTTCTAGTTTTATTTTAGGTCGCTCTAAAAATATGAATAGTGCAGCACAAAGAGCTTTGCAATATTTAGCTAGAAGTGAGGTAGAAGCACAATTTGCTCCTGCTTGGGCTTTTGAGGCTATGAGTGGTTCTGTGTTTCGAGCTATCTTATCTACAACATGTTTTGGTGCATTTACTGCTGCTGCTGACCAAATTCGCAGAAACATTAATTGTCGTTCATTTACTATTAAGGAACTGATTTGTTCTCCTGATGTTCGTCGATCATATGCTTATATTATTGCTAGTCAATACTTGTTGTCTGGTGGTGCTATTAATAGAGATGGAAACAAAGGAGGAGGACGTACAAGAAATTCTACTTATCAAAACATTAATGTTATGCGTCGTCAAGAAGCAGAATCTGTACATAATGGTCTAATTTGGTTTGAAAGTGTTTATGCGAGTATTAATCCGCTATTATTATCTTTTGAATCGGAAAAATCCAAAAAGTTGTCATCTTTTCAAATGAATACAGATCAGATTGTTCAGTATCGAGTCAACCAATTTAAAAAGGATCCAACTTGGGAACGTGCTGATGATTTAACAACACTTTTAGGTGATAACACTGATACGATTCAGCGATGGAATTATAATATGAATACCTTTTTGCAAATTTGGTTGGATGATAATTCTTCTGAACTTGCAAAGAAAAATGCATTGACAACCGCATCCAACCAATACTTTAGTCTTTGGCAATTTTTAGTTACGAAAAATAGTTTAGATTTTGTCAATCAACAAGTGGAAAAAATTAGAGAAGAAATGTCTGCAAATATGGACAAGTTTAAACAAATGCTTCCAAAACGAGTTTTAAAATATCAAGGATAAAAAAATATAAAATAAAATAAAATAAATATTTTTTTTTAAATGCAAGGATTTTTGCAGTTAATTCGGACTGCTTATTCAATTTCTTATATGGAGAAATGATTTCCCAATTACTTAGAATTTTTTGTACAAGGTAAAAGGGAAAAAAAAATAAGAAAATTGGAAAATATGCAAAGAAAAATATTTAGATTTTATAATGTGGGCTTTAAAATTACTAATAAACGAGAAAAGGAAATGGCAGATTATTACAGCGATAACGATTCCATGTACTCGGAAGAAGAGGCCATGGTTGGTGTTCCTGAGCACGTTTCCAAGGATATGTTTACGCACGTTCAATCAGTGCCCATTGATATTGAGGTGACTGCTTCTCCGGAAGACCTGGAGCGCAATCCCGAGTTGTGTATCTGGAAAATGCAGAGTCAGTTGACCAAGCATTTTAAGCAGAACTTGGCTACCCACAACAGGATGAATGCCAGATCTGAAGATTTGAGAGGAAACCTGGATCGTATTTTGCCTTTGGGATTTGATGTGGAGATGCAAGCCAATACGTTTCCTTATGCTATGGGAATGGATATTCCAGGAATGATGAGAAGCAATGTGCATAGAACTGGAGTTTGTACTTACCGTCTGCCTCCTCATTTGAGTGCGTCTGCGACTAGCAAGTCCATTTTTGATCCTGAGAACAAGGTGGGACGTCATGCATATGAAAACTACAAGTTGTGCACCTTGGAGGATTTGCAACACGATATCGAATTTAAAGCGGGTCGTCATCAACAAGATGATCATGCTTTGGTTACCGTTGGATCTTTGGCTTATGATACCTTGGTAAAAAGTATCAAGAATGGAGCTTGGCGTGACGAGATGACCCGTCAAGAAATTGAACACATTTTCAATCCTAGTACATACAGCGTTGAGGTGCCTCATGCCGTGGGAAATGATATTAAGGAATTTTTGCTTCCTGATGTAGAGCAAACTGCCAAGAGTTTCATCAATATTGCCGACTTTAACATTCGCATTCACCGTGCTGATGGAGAGAAGAGCTTTATTTCGCCCAAGAAAATTGCCGGTGCCATTAACCAGACTGCTGGAGGAAAGAACACTTCTACAAAGATCAACATGGATGCGTTGCAGCGCAACTGTACGTTCTACATCAAGGGTTTGATGCATTATGTGACTTTCTAATTAATAATAATAAAAAAAAATTTTAAAGAGATGAGTGGTGCAAGTTGGGTACTTTTGGAATATTCATTTCCTATTGAAGGAGCTATCGAAGATTGGTGGAGTTCTCCAAGTTTTGATCCAACGAATGTAGCTTTTAATGCCCATGTAATTCTTTTTCATGCTCCAGCTGGACAGAAAGACTATTACTTGGATCCGAGAACAATTAATCCTTACGAAGATCGCCTCATATTGTGTTATCGCGTACACAAGGCAAAACATAAGATTGAGTTGCTGGGAACAATCCAGGCTAGACAACATATGGAGACAGATGGATATTTTATTGAAGCTGCTTTAGAAAGAACAAGAAGAGCAAAAATACCGGAATCATTGTCGCCTTCAAATTCTCGTCTAGAATTTACGCCTCCCTTATTTTATTTTCCTACATGTAATATGAACCGAATAACAGAGTTTATATCAGATGAAAAGGACATTGAAAGGTGTGTTCAAAAAAGAGTAGACTGGTTATTGTCTCCTTCAGACACTGAATATGTATGTTCTGAAAAAGAAGAAGTTGTTTCTATGATTATGATGCACCTTGTTCATCAAGCTATGGAATTTATCACAGAAGGTACCAAATTTGGAGTCGTTTCTGTGCCTAAAGCTCGGATCAAGTTTTACAAATCGAGTATGGAGGCAGAAAAGCGCCGATTCATGTCAAAGTTTGCCAAATTTAGAACAGAAGCATCTATCATTGATTTATTTGCTAATAATAATGATTTGTTGAGTGGAACACAATTTGTGAGAGGAAGTGAATTGGATCCACAAGATTATCAATGTTTCTATAGACGATTTGGAGAAGATCCGTCAATCGAACCACCTACACTATTTTTTAAAGTACCATTGGAAGAAGTACCTTATCAATTGGCGAAAGATTTGCCGTTACACAAGGGAATGCAGTTACACTTGTCTTATTTAGATGTAGCTTTTTGGGTATGGAATGTCTATGAAATTCAATTTCAAAGGTACGGTACTCGTATGAAAAGGGATTCACCGTTAAGACCATGGGTAATTAATATGGCAAAACAAATTTTGACGTACAAACCAAAAGAACAAAAAGTGAAACGAAATCATGTACACATCAAAGGCGGGCCAGTAGACCCAAAAGCAGGATTTACAATGGCAACACAGGAATTGATTGATTGTATGCCTCCTTGTATGAAAACTGTGGTAACAACACATTTTCCAAGAAACACAGAAAGGATGACTTTGATTCCTGCTTTAAGAGAAGCCGGTGTAAGCTTGGAAACAGCACAAAATTTGTTTGATAATTTGAACAATCGATATCCATCAACAGGAGGTGCAGTTGATTTGAAAGTAAGGTTTAATGTGACTGCTTTGTGGAACCGAACACAAGGAGCTACTTTTTGTAAACGTATCATCCAGAGGACAGAACAAAAGGCTGTGGATCAGTTGCATTGTCCTGTTTACAAGGAAGAAACAAAAGATGCAAATACTGTTCCAAATTGCAGAGCATGCAAACGTGGGGCTGGAATACCAGATATGGAAGATATGTACGCACCACATCTTTTTCTTCGTTATAAACTGACCGAAAGAATGGAAAAGGAACCAGTTCAAAAGAAGAAGAAAGAGCACAAAAAAATGATTGTCGTTGAAAGCAGTTCAGATGATGATGATGATGAAATATTTTTCTAATGAAGACTAGATGGTTTCATGGCAAAGAATTTCATATTTCTGATAAAGATTATGTAAATTTACAGAGGATACTCAAGTTTAGTAGGCCATGGAATGCTATGGGAGAATGGTTTGAATATGAAATAATGTATCATTTGAGAAGGAGAAGAATTTCTGAGACTTATAGATGGATGATGAGATATCCTATTAATATTCCTTTATACAGTGGCTTTATTCCTCGAGTTCAAACTAATAATCGTAGAGAAGAGAGAGCAAAAAAATGTCATCCTAATTCTTTTAGAAAAAAGAGTAAAGAAGAACAAAAGGCTTTAGCTAGAGCACAGAAATCTCAACAACGACGTAAAAAGAAGAAATAAAAATCTTATTTTCTTTTTTACAACATTTTATTCAATTTTGCAGCTCTTATATTTTCTGCTCTTATAATTCTTTTCCTCGGAGATTCACATTCTTGTAGTAGTGCTGCATTCACTTGAGCAGCTAGCAGATATTGTTTTAAACTTGCTCTTATAATTTCTTCAAATATCTGTCTTTTTCTTTTTTTACACTTTTTATCCTCATCCTCATCCTCATCCAAACATATACCGTGCTTTTTTTCTAGCTTCTTCAAATCCTCATCATCTAACAGACATATAGTTGCTTGTTCTGCAAGTGTTTCCATAATTTTTAAAAATTCCCACACCCACTGCTTTATTTTTTATTTAATCTTTTGCTTCGTCGATTTTTAACTTTGACATTTTTTTCCAATTGATCTTTTATGGAATTTTTTTCTCGATCTTCCTGATTGATAGTGGTAAACTTTTTTTTAGTTTGTTGTTGTTGCGGCAAAGGGTCTGATATTGTATTCCAAGAATCCAGCCACCCTGAATTCATCTTTAATGAAGCTTCTATTAATTTCCGCCGTTTTGTTTTATACACTGGTGTTTTGTGTCAATTGGATTGTATTGGGGTTTTTTTGTTGCGTTTATTTCGTACTATTTTATACAAATAGAAAAGAATACAATGGAGATATGAGAATGGACGGATTGAGAAGATTGCGTGTTTGGAGATACTTTAGTCCAGTCCGCTACACATTTTCAGATGAAATGCAGTTATGTACAAGAGCAAAGCGTTTGTTTGTTGTTATACCCGGAGATACAATAGAAGCATTGGTGTGGTCATTTGGTTTGCATGGCGGACAATTGGATGCACGTTATTCAGAAAAGCTTACTTTTGTAGTTCCTCCCATATTTATGAAAGTTCCCATTGTCAGAGACTTTCTTTTGGCTAGCGGTGCTGTAACATATGATTGGAGCAAGGACAATCCTATAGAAGATTTGCTTTTGGAATTACTCCAAGCAGGGAGGAGTGTTTGTTATTGTCCATCAGGATTTGCTAATACGACTCGTGTTGAAGAGGCTGATGAAGAAACAGGAATTTCAGCTGTGGGTATTCCTGAAAATCTACTTTCTTTTGCTAGGCAAGAAAAACTTGAACTTGTTCCGGTAATTATACACAAAGAACAAGAAAGGTACTACATACTGAGATGGCCAAAAGTTCAGCAGTATTTTTACAAGCTTTTTGATTATGTTTTTCCTTCTTTGGTTTTACCTCGTTATTGGGCAAACAAACGACCTCCCCTTTTACGAGTTATGATTGGAGCAGCTATACACTGCGAAAAGTGGGAAACAAACGAAAAATTGAAGAAGCACTTTTGTGATTGGGTAAAAAAAAGTGTAGGTGTCAATGATCGACAAATTTTTATTCATTAAAAAAAAAAAAAGAAAGAGAAAGAGTGGCGGTAGTGATTTTTTTTTAAAGAAAAATGGAACCCGCTTCAGCAGAAGAGATTCAAAAACAAAAGGAGCTCCGAGAAAAGTTATTAGAGCGCAAATATGATGCTCGTGTTTTAGGCGAATACATTTGTCGTCATCACGGATGTAGAAACTTGGAAGAAGTCATGGAAAGAGGATTGTATGGAAACAGGCCGGATGCATACAGTTTGATGAGTTCTCGTACTATTGGTGTAGAAGTTGGATCTGTAAAACAATCCAACGGAAATCCCAACAAAAGTTTTATCGTTCAAATGGATGGAAGCAAGAACCAGGTGATTTCATGCCCATTGTCACCACAAAACACTGAAACCTGTTTGTTTTTGGACGATCCTCGTATTCCTGAAAAAGATCAGTGGGTTCATCCCTTTACTGGCAAATCTTTCCCAGGCGATTTGTCTAAAGCATGCATTTACAACGTAACAACACGTCATGCTTGGAGCAGCTTTGATGTTTTGTTCAACGTTAGAATGGGACAT
>Ga0209475_10000958_pt1 | contig 42583 bp, 38 predicted proteins | sample tdDd471_FD_187128 | JGI IMG/M metagenome (GOLD analysis project Ga0209475, IMG submission 187128) | Marine sediment microbial communities from the Atlantic coast under amendment with organic carbon and nitrate - tdDd47.1 (SPAdes)... | ecosystem: Environmental > Aquatic > Marine > Coastal >... | reverse complement strand
AATTATCAGGAACAAAATCAGGTTGAAAACTTATTCGGTTCGAGACCAAGTATTCAAGATTGCTACTGCCTTACATAACCTTAGGGTTTACTTTAGAGCCATACAAACCTATTCGTGATAATCTTTAATCATAATCAAATGTTGGTACATGGTGCTGACTTATACTCCGGCTACCTCGGTGATCGTGACTTTGTGGAGGAAATTGAAGAACGTCAGTTAGCCCGACAATTTTTCATCATCACTTTTACACATGATGCACTGAATCACATGTTTCCTTATCAAGCGGAGGATATCTTCTCTGATTTTGTGCGTATGCTAGTATTTGACGCAATAGTTGGCAATAATGATCGTCACTTTTACAATTGGGGAATTCTAAAACATTTAAAAGACAAACACCAACCTTTTTTCTCACCAATATACGATACGGCTAGAGCATTATTTTGGAATAGAGCCGAAGCTCATTTTCATAAATATAGAACTGATTCAGGGAGCAGAACCAAAATGATTAAGAATTATGTTATAAAAAGCAAACCAAAGACCGGAGTGGAAAAAAATGATGATACTAATCATCAAGATTTGATCAAGTTGTTATGCTCCAAGAAATTCAAAAACACAAGAGATATTGCTCATGAGATGATAACAGAGGAGAGTAAAAATAAAATCATTGATTTAATTCATGATGAATTTGGCTCTATCTTAAGTAATGAACGCAAGATGTTCATAACAGAATGCATTAATTTGCGGTTTCAATTGTTGAAGGAGGTGATGAAATGAAAGACGTAATTAATAAATTAAGTAAGTATTTAATACCATCAAATACTCGATCATTGAAGGTAGAGGAACATAAAACGGCTTCTTTCAATCTTACACTTGACAACCTTCTGGTAGGAACCCTGAAATACGAAAACAAAAAATGGATTTTTGAATACTCAGAATCTTTCAGGGAGGCTAAGGGAATCAAGCCACTTACAAACTTCCCTGATATTCAAAAAAAGTACATTAGCGAAGAGCTTTGGCCATTTTTTTCAGCACGTATACCATCTTTATCAAGGTCTAGGGTAAAGAAAGCTGCAGAAAAACAGGGAATCGATGAAAATGACTTGATCAGCTTGTTGGATCGATTTGGTCGAAAAACAATCACTAATCCATTTGAACTCACTGCAGTTCAATAAAAGGTATTAAAGGGTAAACCCTGAACCCAAGTTTCCGACGCAGAGCGTCGGGGAAACTTGCCTGATGGCAGTCTGACTAACCACTTCCTTCTCGTCAGCCGAAACGGAACGCGAAGGAGGATTAAAATTGAATGATACTACTGTTTTGTTGGATTAATCAATTTGTCAAGGTTCAATAATTTAAAAACTATGAACCCCATAGGGTATTCCCCAATCTGGCCTTTAGAGAAGAAACATCAACGACCAGATCGTGCTAAACATCAGAAAACACATCCAATCATTCGCCGGGCTTATTATCATGGGAATGCTTTTTAGCTGCCAAAGTGATCCAGTAGCAGAAACCATAGAACCAACCGAAACCACTTCCCCTCCCAACATTTTGCTGATCATTGCCGATGATATGGGCAAGGACGCCACCAGCGGATTTGATGAGGGTAGCGACAAGCCTACCACACCGCACATCGACAGCATCCGCAATAGTGGCCTGACCTTTACCAACTTTTGGGCGTATCCTACCTGCTCTCCGTCCAGGGCTTCCATCATCACCGGAAAATATGGCTACAGAACAGGCGTCAAATGGGCTGATGATGTCATGAGCTCTTCGGAAACCATCCTGCACAGGTACATTACCGAGCAAACCGACAGTGCCTATGCCACCGCATTGATCGGGAAGTGGCATTTGTCAGGACCTAAGTCAACACAAAACCCGGAAGATCTGGGCATGGATTATTTTGCCGGCATCATGAACGGCGCAGTGCCGGATTATTACAACTGGCGCCTGGCGGAAAATGGCCAGGAAAGCAAACAAACCGAATACGCCACGGAGAAAATTACCGACCTGTCCATCAACTGGATCAATGAACAGGAAAAGCCATGGTTTCTGTGGCTGGCGTACAATGCGCCACACACGCCATTTCACGTGCCTCCGGCTGAGATGCATTCGCAGGGAGATTTGCCTGATTACACAGAGGATGCAGAGCCACTGCCCTATTATTTAGCGGCTATAGAAGCTATGGACTACCAGATCGGAAGGCTGCTGGAAAACCTATCGGAGGAAGAGCTGGCCAACACGGTGATTATCTTTCTTGGAGACAATGGCACGCCTAACCAAGTAGCCCAGCACCCTTTTACCAGAATGACAGTGAAAGGAACTTTGTACCAGGGTGGGGTCAACACACCAATGTTCATTTCGGGTCCCGGCATCTCAAGGGTAGGAGAAGCTGATGATAACCTCATCACCGGCACAGACCTGTTTGCCACCATCAGCGAAATAGCTGGTGCTTCCATCTCCGAAATCAATGACAGCAAAAGTTTCAAATCTCTCCTCACTGCACCTGCCATACATCGGGATTTTCAGTATTCGGAAATGAACAAAGGTGATGGCGACAGCTGGGCGATCAATGACGGTCAGTATAAGCTGATAACGGATGTTAATGGTAATGAGGAAATGTACAATCTGTCCGATGATCCATATGAAAAAACCAATCTGCAAAGCGGCACTCTGGACAGTGATCAGCAGACGGCAAAAAGTAACCTGGAGAATGAACTAAGTAAGATCAGGGATTGAATGGCGAGGGAATAGTTGAAGAGTAACTACTGCGGTGTTGCCAATACAAATCCTGCTCTCTTCCAATGATCAGTGTTCCTTTTTTGACTATAAGATAAAGCAATGCATTGTACGGCCCCCGGGAAAGAATCCCAGGGGAGACACTACTCAGGTTCTTAACCTGAACTTGATTTTAAGTTTGAGGGTAAAACCCTTAACTTTGCTCAAGCGTTTAAGAAAACGTAGTGTCTTTGACACGTACAAATGCATAAATCAAAAATAGCAAATCCTCCCGGATTTGCTATTTTTTTATTAACAACGTTTCTGCAATGCTTTGTAAGTTACTTATTTCCCTACTCCGCCATCAAACTGATAGCCAGCCCTCCACCAGGAGCTAGTCTGTAGGTTTTGCTATCGCCTTTTTGGATGGTTGCTTTCTCGATCAGGTAATCTCCCGGATTGTCCTTGTAATGAGCGGCATCACCATCTCTGTAAATGGTTGTTTTGAAGGTTTTTCCTTCTGGAAGGAAATCAAAATTGATCGTTACTTCCCGTTCATTCTCATCAGTGATACTTCCCACAAACCAGTTGCCGGTTCCGCGTTCTTCTCTAGCTATCGTCACAAAATCTCCCGGCTCTCCATCCAGTGTAATAGACTGTTCCCAGTTCACACCAACGTCACGAATGAACTGAAAAGCAGGATGGCCTTCATAGTTTTCCAGTAAGTCGCAAGCCATTTGGATCGGGCCATAAATCACTACATACAGAGCCAACTGCTGGGCAAGTGTGGTGTTGATCTGGTTGTTAGGCTTTGGCTTCAGTGTGAGCTCAAATACGCCAGGAGTAAAGTCAATCGGCCCACCAAGCATCCTTGTAAATGCTACATAAGACAAGTGTTCTGCCGGATTGCCTCCGTCAGAAGCCCAGGCATTCCACTCCTGCCCGCGCAGACCTTCACGAGCAATCGCATTCGGATAGGTTCTGCGAATACCCGTCGCTTTGATTGGTTCGTGCGCATTGACAGCCACCTGGTTTTTAGCTGCATGCTCCAACACTTTTCTGTAATGGTTCACCATCCATTGCCCATGGTGGTATTCACCTTTCGGAATGATCTTACCTACATAGCCGGTTTTCACACTATGTATCCCCAGTGACTTCATCAGCGCATAAGCTGTGTCCAGTTGCTGTTCGTAAGTACGTGGTGCAGCGGAAGTTTCATGGTGCATGATCAGCTCCACACCTTTTTCCTTACCATATCTCACCACTTCGGCTATGTCATAGTCCGGATATTCGGTCACAAAATCAAACACTCCTTCCCGGTCTTCAAAACCAATCCAGTGATCCCAGCCAGTATACCAGCCTTCCACCAAGAGTCCTTTGATTCCATTCTTTGCGGCAAAGTCAATGTATTTCTTCGCGTTTTCCGTAGTAGCTCCGTGCCTTGTCTGGGTTTTCTTCCCTCCTTCGAAGAAAGTACTCATGCTCTGTGATCCTTCATAGTCCCAGGTAGAGTTGCCCAGGTGCATTTCCCACCAGATTCCAACATATTTCATCGGTTGAAACCAGCTAATGTCACCCAATTTATTTGGCTCATTGAGATTAACAATCAACTTTGAATCAATCAATCCTCCAGCTGTCTCACTGATCTGAATGGTCCTCCAGGGAGTTTCAAAAGGCAGCGCTCTCTTCACCTTATATCCAAGTCTGTCCGACCCTACCAAATTACTGGTAAGTGATAAGTTGACAGTATCTACTTTTAGGGACATTCCGGCATAATTGGTAAGATTGGCCTCATGAAAACTTAGATAAAGACCATCGTCTGTTTTCATCGTTACAGGCGTATTCACTCCATTATCAGGAATGTTGGTTTGAGCCAAATCGGGATGATTTCTATATTGGATCGCGTTGATCTTGCTCACCTTTGAGGTATGATACAACTGCTCATAAATATCCCAGTCGCCCGGCTGCCAGTAAGCCGTATGATCTCCGGCCAGGTTGAACTGGGTCAACTCATCCATGATAATCACGGTATCTACACCTTCCTGTTCGGGAAACTCATATCGAAACCCAATGCCATCATCGTATGCTTTGAAATGCACAATCAATGACCGATTGGGGGCCTTCTTTTCTTTGAGGGTTATATCCAGCTGATTGTAAGTATTGTCAACTGTTCGCTGTTCTCCCCAGGGCATTTCCCAGGTTTCTGAGAAAGAGGAGCTTTCTGCACTTACCAACTCCATGTCGGAGCCTATCGCTGATTGGTTTTTAAACTCAAACCCCATTCCTGAAGGCTTGATAACTGGCTTGCCATCGAAAGCTACGCTATACACCGGTTCTCCAGTTTCATTGAGCTTAAAATCGATGGTCACATGACCGTTTGGTGAGGTTACACTTTGCTTTTTGGGTGTGTTGGTACAGCTCCATTGTAGCATCAAAAACACCACTGGGAGCGAAAAAACTACATACTTCTTCATACTATTTACTTGTGATTTATTCCTGATAATTAATCAGCCACAAGTTAAGTTCATATGGATGTTGAAGCAAATTCGCAGGTTGCTTTTATAATCAGGGATTCAATATCACTTGATGAATAAACTTAAATACGACCGGTACCTAAAGCCTTTAGCATCTTTAAATGATGATAGATCGCAGAGGCCATCGAGGTATGGGAATGATAAGGAATGTCAAATTCATTGGCTGTAGCCTTAACAATTTTTGAAATCTTCCGGTAATGAATATGACAGATATTGGGAAACAAATGATGCTCAATCTGGTGATTAAGCCCTCCAAAAAACCAAAACAGAATCTTACTGTTCACACCAAAGTTACTGGTTGTCCTCAGCTGATGCACCAATCTGTTTTCCGGAACAATTCCGCTTTCTATATCCTTAAACTCTGCCGTCTCGATGATGTGTGCACACTGAAATGTAAACGTCAGCATGTAACCAGCTACAAAATGCATGGTTAGAAACATCAAACCTACCATCCAAAAGGGGTGAGGAATCAATAAAGCTGGCAACAGAAGAAAAACAGATAAGTAGACTATTTTTATAACAATGATATGAGCGATATGAATGAGATATGGCCAACCTGATTTGAGTAATTTTTCTTTTTTGTACTTAGAGGCTTTAGCAAAATCTTTTACGGTAATCCAAATAAGTGTTGAAAGACCATAAAATAAGAACGCATAGATATGTTGAAATCTTTGAATCGATACCCTGGGTTGATTAGGTGAGAACCGAAAAACGAACCTCGGTTCAATATCCTCATCACCGTCCTCCATATTGGTATAAGTATGGTGCAATACATTGTGCTGAATCTTCCAATTGGTTGGGTCAACACCGATCAACCAGGTACACCAACTCACGAATCGGTTGATCGCTTTGTTCTTAGAATAAGATCCATGAAGACTGTCATGCATGACCGCCATTCCTATAAATGCTTTTCCAAATCCCATCACTGCCCACAGGAGAAATGAGATAATAAGACTATCAATATTTAATAACATTAAACATCCAAAAGGAACCAGATAGATTGCTAGTGCACTGATGGTTTTCAACACCATTTCCGTGTTGGCGTTTTTACTGATATGTCCTTCTGAAAAATAAGCGTTTACGCGAGACTGAAGTGTGGATGCAAATTCCGCGTTGATCTCTTTTGAAAATGTGTAATTTCTCAAGTTTATCCTGATTTTATTTAGTTTCTGCTCGTGAAACAGTCAATTTCAAATTATTGCTTGAGGCACTGTATCCAAAACAAAAAAGATGTTGATAAATAACTCTTAGGCCAGAAAGGACAGAAAAACAAAAGAAAAACGTGGCTAAGATTCGACTTGAAAAACCTCTGAACTTCAGACTCTAAAGAACTACATTTAAAATGAGAATACCTACTTTTTAGAAGTATTCCAAAAAGGATTTCAATTGAAACGGGGAGTGTAAACCATACCAACAACAATTACAACTCACTGGATAACAAACCTTTATAATCTTAGTGGTGTCTACATGTTTTTAAGTTGATCAATCAACTCATTGTAACGCCTCTTTGAACCAGAATCGCCTAAAAACCTGACAGATTCACCCAGTACCAGCACATCATTTCGCTCAGGTTTCTCTTCCCTGGCCAATTGCCCTCTAATCCGTTCCTGATAATAATCATAGACCCTTTTTAACAACTTCTTTGAATCATCCTTCCTGCCAGTTGAAGCCAGTAACTGACTCATCTGAACGTAGGCATAAGATGGCTTCAGGTGATCAGAATAAAAATGCTCAATAGCGAATTGAATGACATCTTTAGCCCTGGCTTCATTCCCTTGCTCGAAGAGACCATTGATCAAAGTATTAAAAGCAAACCTGAGCGGATCAATCATCCTTGCCTGATAATCTTCATAATTGAAATAAACCTCCGGATTGCTCAGATTGGAATAATCGGCATCCACCACCATGTTTTGATAAGCTCGCTCCAAATCAATCGGAATATCACCAGCATGATGACGCTCAGGAGTTAGTTTGTAAACCAATCCTTCATTGACCACATAAGATTTCAGATCAATGTGAAGGCTATTGATTGAAGTGAAGTTAAAATAGACAGGTCGCTCCCAATCATTGGATTGTATGATATCCAGAATTGCCATTTCACTTTTGGGCAAATAAGATCCACTGACCTTCAACTTCAATTCTACTTCAGAAATGTTAATCTTAAGGTTGCGAGAGGGAAGAAAAAATAATTCGGAGCTTCCGTTTTTAAACATCAACTTTGGGTTTCTGTCCTTCAGCGCCTGCATGTATTTCCCCCAGTCAATCGGCTTATCAAATCGCTCCTGAATATAAACAGGATCGTAAGGACCATATTGATTTTCACCTTTTTTCAGGGTTAGTTTGAGAGGTGGAGAGTCATAGTATTGACGACTCAGCTGATTGATGTACCAGTCTGCGTTGAAATAGCTGAGTACTTTCACACGAACATCAGTCCTGAATCCCTCCACTTCCTGCAAATACCACAATGGAAATGTATCGTTATCACCGCCAGTAAACAGCACTGCGCCTGGCTCACAGCTATTGAGCACGCTTCTCGCATAATCCATCTGAAAGGTTCTACCCGAGCGATCATGGTCATCCCAGTTTTGATAGAGCATCCATACGGGAAGCAGTAGCAAAAAGCCTGAGAGATATGATAGTCTCCACTTTTGTAGTTGAGCTCCTATTGCCATTATGCCGAGACCAATCCAGATGGTAAAAGCTACGTAAGATCCCACATAGATGTAGTCCCGTTCGCGAGGTTCATTAGGTGTTCCATTCAAATAAATAGTCAAAATCAAACCGGTAATGAGAAAGAAAGCCATGTTGGCCACCCATCCATTGCGATCACGCTTCGACTGAAAAAGCAGGCCAATCAAACCGAATAGCAGCGGCAGCATAAAATATTGATTATTGGCCCTGTTATAGCTAATGGCTGATCGATCAGCTATTCCCTCCAACGGTCTCACCCAGTCAGCATGCTGAATATCACTTACTCTTCCGGCAAAATTCCAAAGCAAGTACCTGCCAAACATATGGCCTAGCTGATATTGAATCATAAAGCGCAGATTGTCAGAGAATTTCGGTTTTTCACCTTTTTGAAGCCCCGTCCATTGCTGATAGGTTTGTACATGAGCCGGATCATTGCTGTAAATCCTGGGCATAAATGTTTGACGACCCTCTTCATAATGATACTCCGGAATCTCACCTACTTTTTGATAATGATCTCCTTCCTTGATGTAAGAAAAGGCCTTTGTATTCATATCATCAATTTTCGCATCGAAGTAAGGACCATATAGTAATGGCCTGCCAGGATAAGATTCCCGGTTCATGTAAGGCTTGATCTTAGCGAGGTTGTTCGGCGTAAATTCATTGATAGAGGGAAGCTGGGACGAACGCACAAAGAGCATGAAGTATGGAGAAAAGCCCGCGATGATCAAGCCCACAGCAATCAGACTCACCTTCGCTTGTGGATACCTTTTCCAAAGCACAAGAGAGATTCCCACAACGAGCCCAATCAACAGCAAAATGCCTGAATAAAATGGCATGGACATTTCATTGACCAGAAACAAGTCGAGCTGAAATGCCCATTCAAAAAGACCAACTGCCACAACCCGGCTAATCATCAGGATAAAACCTAACCCCAAACCAAATGAAAGCGCCATCTGTGACCAGGACTGCTGATGGTTGGCAGATCGCCAGATAATAAAGCAAACTGGCAGGATCAAAATGCTCATCGGATGAATGCAAAAGGCCAACCCAAAGAGATAGCTTATCAGAAATATTCGATTTTTTCGGCTCGATCCTTTGAGCCCAGATCCCTGGATAGTAAGCCAAATCAGAAAAACCATGAAAAACACTGAGGGGCCATAAGTCTCAGCTTCTACAGCTGAAAACCAGAAGGAATCTGAAAACCCCAGACTTAGCGCCCCTCCCAGACTGCCCATCAAAAGAACAACTTTAGATTGGAGCAGCCGCTCACCAAAATACCAGGTGATAAGGAAAACAATTCCCACTGCCAAAGCAGAGAAAAAACCAGACATCAGATTGATATACCAGGCAACTTTGGCCACATCTCCAAAAGCCAGCATGGAAAACAGCCTCCCCAGAAGAAGAGTCAACGGAGTGCCAGGAGTGTGCGGCACCTGTAGTTTGTAAGCTGCTGCGATGGTTTCCGAGCAATCCCACAAAGAAGCTGTGGGCTCCAATGTCAGCAGATAGGTAACAAAAGCGATTAAAATTGAAGTCAAGAATCCGACCATCTTAAGCGGATGATCCTTGACTATATTGATCCATTCTGACATGGAAGGAAACCGGATCAATGCTATTGCCGGTAAAGCCAGGCCAATGATGAGTACAACTGGCGCTATCCAAAGTGTGAGTACTCCAAGCCCATGCGGCGCAGCATCAAAAGCCATCATCAAAAGAGCTGCCAGCTGAAAAATGACAGCCAGCACAAAATAAATTACATTCCGGGAAGTAGTATCGATTTTCATCCGGCAAGCATAGACCAGAGCAAAAAAACAATAGTTAAGCTGTGTAAAGAAGTGTTAAACGAATGTTAAAAAAGTCTATTTACTTTCTTCCAACACCTGTTAAGTCTATTTTTATCCTAAAAAATCGGATGAAAAAGCTGATCATCATCGGAAGTATTGTTCTGGTTCTTTTATTGTGCATCCAGACTTATTGGTTTACCAAATCTTATGATGCAAACGCCACGGCCTTTGACCACAAAGTATCGGCAGCACTGTACTCAGCGGCAGATTCCATGTCATCTAAGGCCAGCGTGCAGAAGCGATCATCCAATTATTTTTATGTCACCACCAATGCGCCGGTTACCAGTAAAACCGTAGATACACTGATTCAAAAAGCCCTTTCTGAAAAGAACATTGACCTGGATTATGAGATTGGTGTGTACAATGCTGAAGACGACTCATTGATTCATGTCACTTCTGTAAAGTCAACCAGTGAGCTCCCCTTTCAGGACTTACAAATTGAACCCGATAATGTCCAGAAAAACTTTGCGGTGATTTTTCCAACGCGTAAGAATTTCCTTTTTGGTCAAACGGACCTCTGGATGCTTTTGGCTTTGATTGCTGTGCTACTCTTCTGGTCGGGATTTCACCTTGTCAAATTGGAGTCTACAGATCACTCTGAAATAAATAATCATCTAATACAACTAGGGAACTGCTCATTGGATTTTCACAACCAATACCTAACCGTAAATGGAGACATCTATCAACTGACTTACAAGGAAAATAAAATCCTCCAACTCTTTTTTGAGAACCCGAATCAGGTAATTGAAAGGGAAATTTTTCTCGAAAAAGTCTGGGAAAAGGACGGTTTTTTTGTTGCTCGCAGCATGGATGTATTCATCTCGAAAATCAGGAAATATCTGAAAAGCGACGAGACCATTAGAATAGAAAACCTCCGGGCAATTGGTTACCGGCTACACGTCAATGGTAAAAAGGCTTAGGGTTTATTCACTCCACAGCTTTCTTAGCGTTTAGATTAAAAGTCAACGGTAATACCATGCGAACTTTGACAGGTTTGCCATCCTCCTCGCCTGGAATCCATTTACCAGAAGTACTCTTGACAGCATCTGCAGCTACCTGATCACATCGCTTCTCTATTCCCTTCACCACTTTCACATCTTCCAGCTTGCCCTCCTTATTCACCACAAACTGAACGAATACGTTACCTTGAGCTCTTTTGATCCTGGAGATAATCGGATAATGTATTTTACTATTGACATCCACATAAAATTGTTCCATCCCTCCCTTGTACTCCGGCTCTTTCTCCACCTTCTTTAGGATGGTTTCACGTTCTTCCTGAGCCATTACACTTAGGCTGGTAAGAAAAGTAAAGATCAGTAGTAAGATTGATTTGTTCATCGGGTGCAAACGTAACTATTACCCTCAATATTTTTCAGTAACATATTTCCAGGTTATGGTTCTAAAATCTTCTAACGCAAGATCAATCTTAACTTCTGAGACTTCTGAGTTCCTTTAATTTCAACAAGATAAAGTCCACTTTGTATCCCCCCAAGGTCGATCACATCCCCTGGATGAGACTGTTCAAAGACCTTCATTCCGCTGAGATTGTAAACTTGAATACTCTTGACCTGCTGAGAATTCGACAGATTCACCATTTTATCAAAACTTGGATTTGGATAAAGCATACTTGGTTGCACATCAAGGCCCAAAGTGAGGAAACCTTTGCCAGAAATCGACATGGTATTTCTTCCACTCGTAGCATTGCTTTCAAATATCATCTCACCTTCATAAACCATATTGTTGGGAGGAGTAAACGAAACAGTCAGTTTATAAGTACCTCCGGCTTCAATAGCAAACTGTGTTTCTCCATCATAGGCTACCGGGTATTCAACATTAGTAACCTGAATATCGAAGTTCCCACTATTCACCACATCCACTTCCAGTTCAAGAGATTTACCAACTTCTACTTCACCAAAATCCAAAGACTCAGCAAGCTCCAAAACCCTATCAATATGCTCATTGGTTTTACCAACCAAAATCAACTCTTTAGTTCCAGACGCGGTGGTTTCCAATTCCAATTTCCCTGTGTAAGCATCAGTAGATTCAGGCATAAACGCTACTTCAATTACCTTTTCCTCATTATTGTTGATGCCACCATACCAATTAGATCTGAATGGTTCGGGACAAGTCATTTTTGAGATAAGGACGCCATCATTCCCTGTGTTCTTAATGGTAAAGGATGCTGTAGACATTTCTCCCGCAGGAGTGATATCAAAATATAATGTGTCCACCGAAAGTGCCATTTGCTCATCCGGGGCGGAATCATATAAATAGAAATTTCTTGACCTTGTAACATCATGATATGTCACCTCAAAAGTCCATTTGCCCGAATAATTATCTCCTGTCGGCATGGTAAATGAGCGCCACCAATAGGAACCTGCATAGTATTGAGATGAGGAAGTTTGCCACTCAGTATAAGTGCTTCCTGATGGATCAATGAGTCGGTGATAACTTGGGTCATCCGACATTTGATCTCTAAAATAGGTTGAGAAGTACGCAACATGTCCTTGCTCAAGGTTTATAGCAATATTGAATTTTTCGTCATTATAACATCCAAACGAAGGGACTTCCGAATGAACATAAAGATTATTGATTCCCGGGAGGTAATAGTCTTCCTGATTGGCCCACCAACTTCTATCAGTGGTATTGTTGCATGATCCATAAAATGGATCAATCAATTTTCCATCGGCATTATACACTTCAAAATGAAGGTGTGGTCCCGTAGAATTACCAGAGCTTCCCATCACTCCCAGAAATTCCCCTACTTCCACTGCATCTCCTTGTTCCTTGCTGGTCAAAGAATTCTTCTTAAGATGACCATACCAGGCCACAGAACCATCAGCATGTTGAATATATACAGCATTCCATGGGTTTGAATTAAAAGCGCAACTCTTATCATAGTTGGACTGCTGCTTGTAGATGATCGTCCCTGCTGCTGCAGCGATGACCTCCATCTGGTTGTTGTCTAATTTGTACCAGGGAAATGGCCAGGAAAAAATATCCGTTCCCTGATGATTGTATCCAGCCTGTGTGTCATAAGTGCGGTCTCCACAGTTATAATCGAGCAACTGATCAGGATACTGCTTATTCAGATCTACATAATTAGAAATGCCTACAGGTCCCCATTCATCAAAATTGGCTGCTTGTCTCAGTGGCCATTCAAAAGTGATTTCTCCTTGAACGCGCTTCAAGTCAGCGCCATTTTGATGCAATACTTTGCGGATATGTTCTCTATCGGAATCTGAAAGGCACTTTTCAGGGTTTGCCAGATGATGGGGCACTCCAAAACCTGAGGATTGTGCATTGACGAGGTGAACACTTGACAAGATCAAAAGGTGGAATATTATCTTTTTCATCTGTTCTAAAGTTTGTTGTGGAAAACGGATCAAAGATCAGCATTTTAGGAATCAATTGAAGACAAATAATGGATTTATATCCACCTGTATTGTAAATCTTTTGTTCTAAATCCATCAAGAATTAGCACCCCATCTTACAAAAGCCTTATTACAATTGTCATTTTAACGATTTCGAAACCAAAAAGAGAAATCACTAAAATATTCCAATAAAAACTCATGTTTTATTCATGATTTTAGAATAATTTCATCCCTTTAAATGAATAATTGAAATGAAAGACTGGAACATGTCAATTGGAAGACTGGCCACTTTGTGGGCAACAGTTATCACGTTCATCGTGGTTGTTGCTATCTTTTTTTAAGCTTCCTTTCAGTTGGCATACGCTAGGCGTATGCCAACTAATAATTGTTCCAAACCATCTTTTCAAACGCAACCTATCTAGTATCTTAGATGTTAAGTTTGACCAATAATAAATAGCTTCATACAAGCTGACATTTAGGAACAAATTTTAGTTTCTATTTGTCTAATCACCTAAAACAAAATATCATGTTTAAAAACATACTTGTAACAGTTGACCTTCAGGATGCAGAGCCAATAATTATCGAACATGCCTCGGAACTTGCAAAGAAATTTGATTCCAAAATCTGGCTGGTTCATATAGCTGCACCCGAACCAGACTTTGTCGGATACGGTGTTGGCCCTCAATATATCCGTGATTTCAGAGCTGATGAACTTAAAGAAGAACACCAGGCACTTCATCAGATGGCACAAGCTCTTTCAAAGAAAGGTATCGAGACTGAACCATTATTGATTGCCGGAGCTACCATTGAGATGCTGGAAACAGAATGTGAAAAGCTCAACATTGACTTAATTTGCATTGGGCATCACAAGCACAACTGGATTCAAAAATTACTTGGAAACCACACAGACTTCAGCATCATTGATCAGGTAAAAATCCCGGTTTTGACTATACCTGTTTGAAGCGCAACCCCGTTTCTCTACTTTTTATTTTTCATTAATCATTTCAAACGTGAGGTTTATCGAAAGAAACAAATCTATTAGCGAAAAATATTGGCTTTAGAGTATCCAGGGTTTACTTTAGTGTTGAAACCGACTACTATATTACTGCTATGCTTCATACCCTCAAGCAATTTTTTCAGCCCCCTATAATTAAGATTTCTTACAGCAAGCCTTTGAATAACTTCATCGTGACCCACAAATACCAGGGTATTATTTTCATCGGAAAGAAAAGTCGCTGTGAGTGGTATGTCAAAAATCACGATATCTGAACCAATCAGTCATCTGAAGCTAAAGACAAGCTTACATTTCCTGTAAACTGATCTAGAACCAGGTGTAATTTTTCTGGTTTGAATGACGGAAATTCCGTGATTACGGTTCCTGAATTGATCTTCCTCACAAAAGTCTCACTCGAGTCCTTATTGAAAATCTGCACATCTAAAGTACCAGCTTTATAAGCTGCTATGGTAAGTGAGCAAACAAAAGATGTAGAATCAAAATCAAGTGTCAGATTGTGCTCTGAGGTAAAATTATCAGCAGCAATGACATAAGAATATGCATTGGTGACGTTAGAACTTACCGGAACATTTTGAATCAAATCTGTATTGATATTGAGCTGATCCGGATCACTGGAATTATAACATGAGTTAAAGAGGAGCAGTAGAACAGGGATAAATAACTTTTTCATGGGATAAAGCTTTGATCTCTTTTAAGAGTCCCTTTCTCCTCAATTGGTTGTAATGAAAAACGTCAAAAAAAATCCCTCACCAGCACAGCCAATGAGGGATTATTATTTCTTAAGATATATGATTAACCCGGGTTATGCAATAGAATAATTAGTTAACAAACCCAAAATATTCTATTGCATAATGACGAAATATTTCTTTCAAAAGAAATATTTGTCAGGGTAACCCGCAGCGGCGGACCGTCAGACAAAGCAAAGCTTTCGTCTGCCCTCCGGGCAAATTATGCTTTAATGCATAATTTGGGATTAACCGATCTCAACCAATTCGATTTCAAAAATAAGATCCTGACCAGCCAAAGGGTGATTGGCATCAATAGTGATGCTTTCATCAGCTACTTCCTGTACGATCACGTGAGTTTGTTGCCCCGCTTCATTAGTCGCTACCAAAGTCTGTCCTGCCTCAGGTTTCATGTCAGCTGGAAGCTGCTCACGAGGCACTTTTTGTATCAATTCTTCATTTCTAGCGCCATAAGCTTCGTCTGAAGGAATAGTTACAGTCTTCTTCTCATTAAGTTCCATACCGTTGACAGCCTCATCAAAGCCCTTGATCATCTGACCACCACCTACGGTAAACTGCAATGGATCACGCTCTAATGAAGAGTCAAATACTTGTCCGTTAGTAAGCTTTCCTGTGTAATGAACCTTTACGGTATCATTCGCTTGTGCTTTACTCATAATAGTTGTTATTAATTAAATAGAAAATGTCTTAAAAAATCAGATAAAAGATGCTAGTCATTCCAGAGAATTTGGATTGGTAGCAGCAAGCACCTGACAATGACCTGCAAGCAGGTATTTCAGCCGCAAAGGTAACAATTGCTCAAGGGAATAAAACCTAATACACTGATTTATCCTGTTGTATTTCAGATAATTATCGAATAGTAATCACTTCGTCCTGTCAATGGTGAACTGCACCAATTGCTCAAGTGATGTACGGTAATTGGTCTCAGGAAGCTCTGAGAGTAGCTGATTGGCTTTGTTGTGGAAGTCTGCCATCACATCCGTGGCGTATTTGATTCCGCCTGATGCTTTTACAAAATCAATCACCTCGCCAACGTACTTTGGCTCATCGGCGCTACGCTTGATCATTTTTTTAATGCGATTCTTCTCTGATCTACCTACCTGATTGAGGGCGTAGATGAGTGGCAAAGTCATTTTCTTTTCTTTGATGTCAATGCCCGTTGGTTTGCCTATTTCGTAGGTACCATAATCAAACAAATCATCTTTAATCTGAAATGCCATTCCTACATTCTCACCAAACTGGGTCATGCGATCTACAACTTCCAGATCTGCTCCTGCTGAAGAAGCTCCCACCCGACAACAGGCAGTAATCAAACTGGCAGTTTTCTGCCGGATAATTTCATAATATACTTCCTCTGTAATATCCAGCTTGCGAGCCTTTTCCATTTGCAGAAGTTCACCCTCACTCATTTCCTTTACTGCATTTGAGACAATCTTTAGTAAATCAAAGTCATCGTTATTCAGAGAGAGCAGTAAGCCTCGCGACAGCAGGAAATCTCCAACAAGAACGGCCACCTTATTTTTCCATAAGGCATTAACTGAAAAGAAGCCACGCCGATAGTGTGAATCATCCACAACATCGTCATGAACCAGTGTGGCAGTGTGTAGCAACTCTATCAATGAAGCTCCGCGATAAGTAGACTCAGTAATACCTCCAGCTGCCCCTGCGCTTAAAAACACAAAAAGCGGACGCATTTGCTTGCCTTTCCGCCTTACAATGTAGCTAGTAATCTTGTCCAGCAACATCACATTGCTGCGCATACTCCGACGGAATTTCTGTTCGAAATCCGTCATTTCGTTTGCTACCGGAGCCTGTATATCTTTTAGTTGGATTGACATGGAATTTCCGCGCTGCAATTTAATACGTCCAAATGACAATTTTTAATGCGATTTCCGTTGATGTCCGTATTAAAGTTATGTTTCTGCGAATCTCTTTATTTTTCACTACAACTTTTTGTTAAACTGAATCTGTTTTATAGCTTTTCACATTTTTAAACCTTTTTACGACAATGAACCCTCAACAGGCAGAATATTTTCTTTTAGATGTTTTCACGGAAGAAAAATATGGAGGGAATCAATTGGCCATTTTTCCTGATGCAAGGTTTATAGACCCTTCAATATTTCAAAAGATTGCAAGAGAACTTAATCTGTCAGAAACGGTCTTTTTGTTCCCTCCCGTAGATAAACCACATTATCAGATGCGAATATTCACACCTGGCAAAGAACTCCCTACGGCTGGTCATCCGACAGTTGGCACAGGATTTTACCTGGCTCGTGAGATCGTTCATAAAGCTGAAGGGATTCAAAAAATCACTCTCGAACAGCAAGTTGGGATGATTGATGTATTTGTAGAATTTGAAGACAACCTGCCATCGATGGTTACGATGCACCAACCGCTACCAACTTTCGGCCCCAGACATGACGACAAACGAGCACAGCTAGCGGAAATACTTTCTCTTTCTCCTCATGACATGTCAGATTTGCCCATTCAGGAAGTTTCTTGTGGTAACAATACGCTACTTGTACCTGTTAAATCAGCAGATATATTGAATAAAATTGAGGTCAAAACAGATCAATGGAAGCAACTAAAACAGCAAATTGGAGATGCGCTCTTATATGTCTTCAGTACAAATGAAGTGAAAAATGGAGATGTTAAGGGACGAATGTTTGCACCTGAACTTGGCATCCATGAGGATCCAGCTACGGGTTCAGCAAATGGACCACTGGCATGTTACCTCACCCATCACGACATGATTAAAATGCCGGCATTAAGCTTACAGGGCTATGAAATGGGAAGACCAAGTCAGCTTTACCTCGACACAGAAGTTGATGCATCCGGAGAAATAAATGCCGTTAAAGTAGGCGGGAAAAGTGTATTTGTAGGGAAAGGAGTTCACTTTTTAGAACTGTTGTAGCATTAATGCGGTAAATTGCGGCAAATTGACCTGAGTCCAATAGAGATACAAGGCTTGAATGAGAAGGGAGAAAAAAAGATATTCTGAAATAATTCCACGCACCCAGCAGTGGCCGATTGTACAGTTGGCCCGTGACAGGAAGCAGTTTATTGAGGAGGTAGCGCAGGAATCGTTTGATAATCTAAAGAAAATTACGCGTGGCAGATCACTCAGAGAGGAGCTGGAAATGACTGTCTACAGAGAAAAGCTCAGAATCAAAGCAAACCCCTGGCGTGTAGATCCAAAGGATGATAGGTATTCTGGAAAAACACCCAGGAACGTCTGGCGGATAGCAGTACTTTGGCACCAGATGAAGCAAAGAATGTAGAAGAAAAACTGCTCTATGAAATCATACACCGATACGCTGAGGAGATTTCCGGCAACTTTAAAAAGAACTCTTATCGATTTGCACGAAGCTTTATCACTTTTGGTTTTGCCAGACTACTCAATGCTACACGGGTCAAAGGATTCACTTCACTGTTTAGCCGCCAGTTAGATCTGGGTGACAAAATCCACATTGTGGGTGAAACAGAGCATATTCGTGAGTTGGCCAAGCGTGGTACGATTGTGATGGTACCAACCCACTTCAGCAATCTTGACTCTATACTAATAGGTTGGGTAATACAGTTTCTCGGGTTACCTGCATTCATTTACGGAGCAGGACTTAACCTGTTTAACCTGAAAATCTTTGCCTACTTCATGAATAGCCTTGGGGCTTACAAAGTAGACCGCAGAAAGAAAAACCCGGTTTACCTGGAGACACTGAAGAGCTACTCGAGCATGGCACTGAGACGAGGATGTCACAGTTTGTTTTTCCCTGGAGGAACGAGATCACGCTCCGGACACATCGAAAAAGCACTGAAACTGGGATTGTTGGGCACAACCATAGAAGCACAAAGAATTCTGTATGAGCAGGAAACCACAGAAGACCCTGCAAGAAAAATCTATATCGTTCCGGTTGTTATCAACTATAACTTTACCCTGGAAGCTCCATCACTGATCAATGACTACCTGAAACGCACAGGACAAGAGCGATACTATAAAGAAGCTGATGAGTTTACGACATCCTACAAAATAGCCACATTCCTTTTCAAATTCTTTACGAAAGGATCAAACATATCTGTAAGCATTGGCAGAGGTCTGGATATTCTGGGGAACTATGTAGACATGGAAGGACATAGCCTGGATGCCAATGGACAACACATACATACCAAAGATTACTTTGTTTCTGATGGAAAAATCACCATCGACCCTCAACGTGAACAGGAGTATGTAAGAATTCTGGCTAAACGTATTGTAGATGAATATCACAAGTACAATAGGGTTTTTTCAAGTCATCTGGTGGCTTACACAGCGTTCAAAATGATGGAACGCAAAAATCCTAAGTTGGACTTGTACAACTTGTTGCGACTACCAGATGAAGACACTGTGCTGGACTATGAAGAGTTTAAAAAAGCCTGGAAAAAGCTCAGAAGAAAAATATACAAACTCGAGAAAAAGGGAAAAGTAAGCGTAGCGGATCATTTGAAAGCTAAAGCAGATATTGCCATCAAAGAAGGCCTGGAAAATGTGGGGATGTACCATGCGGAACGACCGCTAATCAGGAAAGGGAATCAAGTTTTGATTCAAAATATGAATACTCTGTATTACTACCACAATAGAATGGAAGGTTATGGTCTCGAAAAGCACATCTAAAAAGCCAATAGGAGTCATTGGGGCCGGTAGTTTCGGAACAGCAGTAGCGAACATTCTGGCAGAAAACAAGCAAAAAGTATTGCTTTATGCACGCACTCCTGAAAAAACTAAAGCAATTAATGATTCTCGAATGAGTTCTGGTCATCATCTGGATGACAATATTGAAGTAACGAATGATCTTGAAAAGGTCGGCAAATCCTGCGATGTGATATTCCCGGTAGTTCCTTCTGCAAACTTCCGTGATATGATGAAAGAACTTAGCCCCTATCTCCGACCATATCACATTCTTATTCACGGCACCAAAGGGTTTGACCTCAATGTGAAGATGGAAAAAATTGATGCACACAATCCTCTGTCCCGCGAGCACGTGCGCACCATGAGTGAGGTCATCAAAGAAGAAAGCTCGGTAGTAAGGATTGGCTGCCTCGCGGGCCCTAACCTTGCCAAAGAACTCAGTGAAAAAAAACCAGCAGCAACAGTAGTTGCCAGTCATTTTGACGAAGTGATAAAAGTTGGTCAGACCTTACTTAAAAATGATCGTTTTCTGATCTACGGCAGCAATGACCTGATTGGAATCGAACTTTGTGGCATTCTTAAAAACATTATCGCAGTTGGTGCAGGAACTATTGCAGGACTTGATCTTGGAGAAAATGCCAAGGCACTTTTCATCAGCCGTGGGTTGGTGGAGATGGTTCATATTGGTACTGCCCTTGGTGGCAATGCTCAAGCATTCCTAGGATTAGCAGGTGTAGGTGATCTGGTAGCTACCAGCTCTTCAAAACTGAGTAGAAACTTTACAGTTGGTAACAGATTGGCCCAAGGTGAAGATATTGAGACCATCATCGAAAGTATGGAAGAAGTGGCGGAAGGTCTGAAAACCATTCACATCATCAACGAACTTTCTCAAACCTATAAAGTGCGCTGCCCAATCACTGAAACTCTGAACCGTATTATCGAAAAAGACATGTCAGTGAACGACGCACATCGCTATCTGATGAAGTTCCCATTCAGAGCTGAGATTGATTTTATTTAGACTTGAGACTCAAGATTGTAGACAAAATATGAATTGTGTCAATATTAACTTGAGACATATCTTATTTTAATTTCACTCCTCAGAAAAATCTAAACTCTGTTGAGCAGTTGGCTTAGGTTCGGCGTGTGTGAGCATTCCAAAGAGGCTGAAGAGTTTATCATACTGAATAATCTCATTATACTCCAGGTATTGATGGTTTTCAAGCTCTGAAAGCAGCCATGCCTGCTGGTCCAGAAATGATCCCTTTTTCATCCCATCCTTCATTGCGCCAATGAGTGCCTTGTAAAACACTCTCGTCCGAGGTAAGCACACCCCCTTTAGATATCGTTGATAATAGACTTTGAGATAGTTGGTTTCATTGCTATAATCTATATCTCCTTTTAGTATGAGCAACATGAGCCTAACGATGACAAACTGCAGATGGTACCCAAGTTTGTCCTTTCTCAAAGCAGAACAGTCCTGGTAAAAATCGTGAAGGTTAGTGGCATCAAATCTGATATCAGGTATTTTTAAATCATAAATTTCATTGATGACATATAAATAAGCGATCCGTATTTTCCAGGAAGCCTGATCCATGCTATCAAGCTTTTGATAACGAGGTTTACCTATTACTTCAGTAAGCACAACGGCACCTTTCTGAAATTTCTCACGATGCAAAAACCACTGAAATCTTTCTGCCAGGACCTCAAATCTGTTGAACGCTTCAAACGAAGTAGTTATCATGAGTTGCTTTATTTGCTTTTTGACCAGTGCATGATCCTGTAATGCCAAATAAAGCTTCACTCGGGAGATATTGATCTCCAGCATGGTATGTTCTGTTTCCAGAAAATCATACTCCTTGAAAATCGCATCTATTTTTTCCAGAGTTTTTTGCCAGTTTTCGAGATCATTCTGAAGGTGGAAAAGAATGAGTTGAACACGTAAGACATTTAGTGTGAAAAAAGGAGAATCCATTTCAAGTTGATGGAGCTTATCCAGGTATGCCAAACATCCTTTTACTAGATCCGGGTGCTGAGAACGTACAAATTTGATCTGGGACAATGCCAACTGAGCCATACCTCTAGCTTGCTCCAGTATGTTCAGTTCCTTCATCTTTTGCTCTACCAACTGTTGATACTTTTCTACTTTGTCACCATATCCTTTTAAGTAATTAATCTTCCGTAGAATCTCACAGCAAGCCAGCTCTATATCATGCAAATAGTATTTCTGTGCCTGCCGCCACACACGCTTTGTAATGCGCTCTGCATTGTGATAAACATTGATATACAGCAACTTTCTGGCAATGGTCAGCTGGCGTTCGCTATCAAACTTTATCGCTATAAAATTTCTTTTATTGAGGTCTGAATGCTCAGAAATCAGGATCAGTTCAGATAATTTATTGATCAGGTTTCCCTTGAGCATCATGTACCGCTTGTCTCCCGAACCGGCTTTGTAAAGAATCTCCGCAGCAGTCTCATCATTGACAAAAGACTCACTACTAGCCAGCTGATAGAGATGCCTGAGCTTTGATGCTTTAGGAATGAGCAGTTTGAAGGATTTCGGACGATCCTTCTCAATTACATGCACCATTTCTCTGATCAGATCCATAGAGTTTTAGTAGGGATTGACTTTACCAAATTGGGCTGGTTGTATCTGGCTGGCGGTGCCTTGCTACCCAAAAATAATTCGATTTTCTGAAGGTAAGCACTGCTTACTTTATTTCTTAACCTTAAGAAAACATTGGAGCACTAACAAAGCCACCATCTCATCGAATTATGCCTTTACCATCCGTCATAAATTGTAATTGCTTAAGGATCAGGGCTCTGATAATTTTATCTGCAGTTTTAACCTAATTCAATTTTTATGACTAAAGTTTACTTATTTCTTTTTGCTGCCCTTTTCACGGCAGGAGTTTACGCACAGGCGCCTTCCGGATATTACAGTTCAGCAAATGGACTGACCGGAGATGCACTCAAGGCAGAGCTCAACAACATCATCTCAGGACACACTGAGTACAGTTACAGTGACCTGTGGAACCTGCTTCAGGAAACTGATAAGGATCCGAATAATCCCAACAATGTAATTGGCATCTATTCTCGATTTTCTATGAATGCCGCTGCAGCTTATGATAATGGCAATGGCTGGAACAGAGAGCACGTTTGGGCTAAATCTCGTGGGGATTTTGGTACAGCCAATGGACCAGGAACAGACCTTCACCACTTAAGAGTGGAAGATGTTTCTACTAATTCTGCGCGAAGTAACAGAGCTTTTGACGATGGAGGAACGCAATATGTGGATGCCTCTGGTACTTACTCCGGAGCCACTCCTGCCAAGAGTAGCAGTACCAATTACACATGGTACCCTGGTGATGAAGTGAAAGGCGATGTGGCTAGAATGCTCTTCTACATGGCTACCCGATACGAAGGAGAAAATGGCGAGCCCGACCTGGAACTTACCGAAGATGTACTTCCAAATACTGACAAGCAGCCACTACATGGAGTGCTTTCATCACTGCTTGCCTGGCACAATGCTGACCCGGTTTCTGCTGAAGAGATCAACAGAAACAATATCGTATATGGTTATCAAAACAACAGAAACCCATACATTGACCATCCTGAATATGTGGCTGAAATCTGGGGCGGACCAACAGGCGGAGGATCAGGAACAGGCGGCACTACCTGTGCTGACACTGAAGTTACCTTCACATTAGTATTTGATAATTATCCATCCGAAACTTCATGGACACTGACTCAAGGCGCTACTACAATCGCATCTGGTAGTGGCTATTCTACTGCCAATGCAACCATTACAGAAACTTACTGCCTTGCAGATGGTGATTACACATTCACTATCAATGATCAGTATGGTGATGGCATCTGCTGTACTTATGGCAATGGATCTTATGACTTCTCAACTGGTAGTACTTCTTTGATCAGCGGTGGTCAGTTTGGCTCTACAGAATCTCAGACTTTCACCATCGGAACTACTGGCGGAGGATCAGGAAACGGTGGATCTACCGGAACAGTGATCATTTCAGAATATGTAGAGGGCTCGTCCAATAATAAAGCAATTGAAATCGCTAACCTGGGATCATCTTCAGTTGATCTTTCTAACTACTCCCTGAAAAAACAAACAAATGGTGCCGGAGCCTGGAGTACAGCTCTCAGTCTTAGTGGAACACTCGCTGCTCAGGATGTTTATGTGATAGTATATTCCAGCGCGGGATCTACCCTACAGGCCAAAGCTGATTTACTAAGCTCAAGTGCAGTAATGTCATTCAATGGAAATGACCCCATTGGTTTGTTTGAAAATGATGTCTTGACAGATGTTGTAGGAAATTTTGATGGCGGTTCGGCCAACTTTGCTCAAAATGTTACACTTCAAAGATTAGCCTCTGTAGGCTCTGGCTCCACAACCTATAGTACCTCAGAATGGAATACTTCTACTCAGGATGATTTCAGCAATCTTGGAATGCTCACTGGTGGCACATCTGGTGGTGGAAGCGGATCTGGCAGCACTTTACCCACCGGATACTGCACCTCAAAAGGAAACAATTCTTCATATGAATACATCTCCACTTTCAGCTTTGGTAGTATCAACAACAGCTCTGGGAACGATGGAGGATACGGCGATTATACCAGTCTTTCCACTTCAGTAAGCCCAGGCAGTAGTTACAGCTTCTCATTAACACCAGCTTTCCCTTCAGGAGCTTACAATGAATACCTGGAAATCTGGATTGATTATAACAGAGATGGAGATTTTAATGATTCAGGCGAATCAGCTTACAGCACTGGCCCATTCCAGTCTACTGTATCTGGCAGCATAACTATTCCATCATCTGCTGGTAGCGGTGTTACTCTCATGCGAGTGAGTATGAAATACAACTCTTCCTCTACCTCATGTGAAAGCTTCAGTTATGGTGAAGTAGAAGATTACGTAATAGACCTTGGTGGTAGTGGAGCAAGACTTGCAGCCGAATCTACACCGGCTGTAGAAGGCCCATCTCCTACCTCACTATATCCAAATCCTGCTGCCGAACTGGTAAATATCAATCTGGATGTAAAACTAGATGGTGATTACACGGTTCGCATGGTTGACCTGAATGGGAAAGTAATGATTAACCAATCCATCAAAGCATCTAATGCTAAGCTGGAATCATCTGTAGATATTTCCACTTTTTCACAAGGCATTTACTTCATCCATATCTCAGGAAATGGCCTGGCATACAAAAACAAACTCATAGTGAAATAACCCGAAGGGTCAATTCAAATTCTTCATACTTAAACCCCGTGGCTATGCTGCGGGGTTTTGTTTTTGTTAAAGCCTTTCGCTACCTCCCAACTATCCAACTCTTAAATTCACCAGCCTTCTCCTGACTTACAATCACCTGCTCTTCCACAGCTGGAAGTAAATTCAAAATCAAACGACCTTTACCATCACTTGTAAATTTCTCTATCCCTGACAAAGCACTTAAATATTTTCGGTTGACCCTGAAAAAGTTGGACGGCTCCAGCGTAGACTCCAGTTCTGATAGTGATTCATCCACAATAGCTTTCTGCCCCTGATGATCCACCAAAAACGTGATTTTATGCTCAGAAAAAAAGTATCGGACATCTTCCATAGATACAGAGGAAAAATGGGTACCTCGCTTCACCAAAATGCGTTTTCGAATATTTGGTTTTTCTTCGGTAAGCCGGATAAGCAACTGCCGAAAATCTTTACTGAAATGCTGCTGAAGTTTCTCATACTTTTTCAAAGCCTCCTCCAGGTCATTTTTCTTAATTGGTTTGAGCAGATAATCAATACCATTTTGTTGAAAAGCCTGCAACGTATAATGATCAAAAGCTGTAGCAAAAATCACTGGTACTTTGATATCAACCCGATCAAAAATCTCCAGTGAAAGACCGTCATTCAATTGAATATCCATAAAGATCAGATCCAATGACTTAGCTTCCTTAAAGCACGATACGGCCTCTTTGATGCTAGCTGCTTCAAAAACAACCTCAATTGCCCTTACCTTCTGCAACAACGAAATCAATTGCTGTCTTGCCGGTATCTCATCTTCTATGATCGCTACTTTCATATGCTTTGTTAATGGGATTTAGGTGTTAGGAACTGGGTTTTGGGCTCTTTCTGGGTCTGGTTAATTAGTTTTCTCACTATTTAACTATTCACTATTCACCCCGCCCGCTGAGCGTTCGGGCAGGCATTTAACTATTCAACCATTCACCACTCCCGCTCCCCACTTCCAAAAATGGCAACCTCACCACAAACTCCTCCTTACTTTGCTCAACAATCACTTCTTTTCCAACAACCAGTCGGTATCTTTCCTGTAGGTTTCTTAACCCAACTTTTGAGCTATTTCTCACTTGCTTGGGCTGGAGGTTATTACTCACCTGAACAAACTGTCCATCTATTTTTAAACGGATTCCCAGTGGTTGCCGCTCACTGAACTCATTGTGCTTCACGGCATTTTCCAACAGCAATTGCAGGGAAATCGGAGCCAGCAGTTTGTTTTCAATATCTGTAAGCTCTTCCACCTCAAATGACACTCCCAGCCCAAAACGAATTCTGATCAATACAAAATAATTATTAGCAAACTCGATCTCTTCTTTCAAAGTCACTAACTCCTTTTGTTTATTCATGAGAATATATCGGTACACATCAGACAGGCTCTCATTGAATTGAAGTGCTCGCTCACGGTCATTTTCGATCAGATAAGCCAGCGTATTAAGAGAGTTGAACATAAAGTGCGGGTCGATCTGGCTCTTAAGGGCTTCCAACTCGGACTCCACCTTGGCTCTTTCCAACTTCTCAAAGTTCACCAGATCAGACTGGCGTTCTTTGATCAGAAAAACCGTCTCATAAGCATGTGTGACGAATATGACACATATGACATTGGCTAGTGTCACCAACTGCACGATGCTCCAATCTACCGGACCTATCCCCGAAAACAGATACCAACCATATATCAGCACCACTGTCAAAGGCGCCGTGTAAAACACATTAGCAGCAACCAGTAGCGTAAGCTTTCTGATCGGATTACTAAACCAGTTCATATTTTCACGCTGTTTGAAAAGCAACCATCTGTTGCCCTGCCAAATACAAAACGCAATGAAAATAAAATAAGCATATCCGAACCAATACATACTGTCTATCGGCCCCAAAGGCCCAAACAAACCCGTAAAATTGGGAATGGTAATCCCAAATCCGGGAATGCCTATGAGCCGGATCAGTCGATCATCAATTTTAGAAAGATGTGTTGAGTCAGACATTCTTTGGTTTCAGTAAGGCAATCTCTTACTTCGGCAAAAGGCCGAAACGCTTCTAAAATTAAAGATTTAGCTTGGTATTAAAACTTTATCACTATGACCGATTTATCACAACTCAACTTTCTGGCTGTATTTGTTGCAGCTATCAGTACGTTTCTGCTTGGCAGCATCTGGTATGCACCGTTTATGTTTGGCAAGGCATGGATGATTGAAAATGGATTCACAGAAGATGACCTGAAAGGTGGAATGGTCAAAATACTGATCTCTTCTTTGGTCCTGGAGCTATTTATGGCTTTTAACCTGGCAGCTTTCATTGGCAGTGAAGCGGATGTTTCATTTGGGATCTTCGCCGGACTGGCAGCCGGACTAGGTTGGGTAGGTTTTGCCATGGGCGTAACTTACCTTTTTGATCGAAAAAGTTTCAAACACTGGGCCATAGATGCTGGCTATCACACCGTGGCTTTTACGATCATGGGAGCAATTCTGGGAGCCTGGCATTAATCACCGGCTATACTTCTGCTTAGTATATTCTTCCGTAATTTGATCCCAATAGTCACCTATCTGGGATCAGTTAACTTTTATAGCAGATTAACGTCTGAGTTGCAAATACAGACTCTAGAGATATGAGAAAACAGCCTGCAAATCTTTGGGTGTCAAATGTGGGTAACATTCCAGAATTTTGGCTTCAGTCCAGCCATCAGCCATTCTTTCCAGAATAAACTGAACTGAAATACGTGTTCCTTTGATTACTGGTTTGCCCAGTAACACATTCTTGTCAGACACTATTCTTTTTTGCCAATTCATCTTACTCAAACAATCTAACCAACTGAGTATGCAAAAGATTCAGTCCTACTAGTTGTACCGGCTATACTTCTGGGTAGTATATTCTTCCATAAATTTTTTGAGCTTGCTGTCTGATCCCAAAACAATGAGATGGTCATCTTTACCTATGAAAGTATCTGCTCCAGGACCGGGAATGATACCCTTAATATTATCCTTTACACCAATCACAGTCACACCTGTTTTTGAAGGTATGTTCAGGTCCTTCAATGTCTTGTCCTTATATTCTTGTTTGAGGATATCATAACCAACCTCTTCCAAATGATAGCTCGTACCTGATACACCATTGAGTAAGTCCAGAAACTCGATAACGACAGGTTTTGTAACCAGCTGTGCCATGAACATTCCACCAAGTGCGTCCGGCATGATCACTTTGTTAGCTCCCGCACGATACAGTTTGCTCTCGGTTTGCTTGGTAGACGCCCTGGCAATAATTCTGATTTTTTCATTGAGATAACGTGCTGTGAGCGTAATAAACACATTATCGGCATCCGAAGGAGTAGTAATGATGATTACCCGTGCTCTTTCTATGCCTACATTCTTGAGATTCTCATCAAGCGTTGCGTCGCCTACAAACCATTTCATCTGGGGAGGTATCTGCATATGGATCTCCGGATCATTGTCGATGATCACAAAATCATGACCACTATTATACAACTCCTCCGACGCACGGCTGCCATTCCGGCCATATCCACATACGATCACATGATCTCTAAGCTTGCTGATTTCCATACCCGATCTGTAGTTTTTAAAAATTGAATTGAGTTTTCCTTCGAAAAAATAGCTCGACACCACCGACACCACATAGGCAAACAATCCTAAATTAGCGAGGATAAACACTGATGTAAACAGGCGACCCAATGGACTGAGTTCATGCACCTCCGTAAACCCCACCGTTCCGACAGTAATGACTGTCATATAAAATGCATCAATAAAATCCAGGTCTTCTATCACTGTAAATCCAATCAAACCTACCGTGATACTGATCACAAACAATCCAAAAGCTATGATCAAGCTCCTGAGATTTTTGTTCATAAACTCCTGCACATTCAAAGCCATAAGAGCAAATTAGTCAAAAACAGGGGTACTTAGAGTAAAGAACACCCAAGGGCTTGAAAAATTAGGAGATTTACATTACCAGAAACTTATAGAAGAAGTGCGTTCAATTGGTTTGAAGTTTAAGAAAGTAATTTCTTTTTCATTAGATTGGATAATAATATTTAGCACACAACAAGGTGCTTTAAAATAACTATCCAACACTGCGTCATGAAAAATAAGCTATTCCTCTTAATCTTCACCATTTCTTGCTTCTTCACTGTAATGGGACAAACATTATCCAATCAATGCGACCTCAGAGTTGGAATAGGAGCATCGAACTTAGGAACAGGGGATCTGCCAACAATGAACTATGAAAATGAATTCAATTATAAACTAAATCAATATTTTACCAGCGCTGCGTCAATCAATCTGGGAAGGAGTAGCTTTGAAAGAAGTCAGACAGCTTCCTTCACTCAGCTAAATGCAAATATTTTTCTATCACCCTTCAAAAACAACCGTCGCTTCGATTTCAGATTGGGAACTGGAATCACATTTTATAATATTTCTAACGCCTATAACGCTGCTGTCTATGCCAATAACCAGGATTATAGCATCGAAAAGTACAACGCTTTTGGCTTCAACATGATCATAGAAAATACCTTTAGCCTCAAAGAAAGATTGCTAATGGGATTCAAACTATTTGCACAACCCTATACGAATGGTGATATCAATACCGGACTAATGTTGAAGACAGGTCTGAGAATTTAAACCATTGGTTTCTCACTCAGAAGACTTCTTCCTCAACACTGCAGCTGAGATCAAGACCACAACTAGCCCTACTGGAAAGATTTCCATGAAAGTCATTCCGGCCATCACCACCGGTTGTTCATAGAGCTCCATCCACTCAGTCATCTCCCGCTGGTTTTGAGCGACTTCTTCAGCTGACAAACCATCCTCTTTCCAGGATTTTACCTGGTATTCCATGTACTGGTCAGTAAAGTCAGGCATAAAGTTTGGATAATAGATCATCCAACCCACCACATAAATCGCTGATGCTACCAACACTATATAAAGTCCCATTACAAAAGCATCTTTAAATGAAATGACTCCATTAAGCACTTTATCACGATGCTGCTTCACTCCGACAAATACCGCCGAGAGTGCCAGAATCATGGCAGCATAGCCTAGAAATTCTCCTTGAGTAAAATCATAGCCCTCTTCACCTCCACTCAAAAAGAGATGACCAAGGAACCAGGATGAGGTCATTACCACTCCTGCAATCAGACCAAATTTCAACGCATGTTTCAATGTTTTCATAGGATAGATTTTTTTGCTTTGTATGCCCAATGAAAATCAAAATCCCCTAAAAATCAGTCATACTTTCGGGTGATTTCAGCTAATAGTCCTTTCAGGTGAAGAAATAATATCCAACTCACGGGCTTTCTGAACAGCCTGTGTGCGGCGTGACACACCCATTTTTTGGTAAATCCTGGAGATATGTGTTTTGGTAGTATTTAAGGATACAAAAAGTCGATCTGAAATTTCCTGATTGGACAGTCCCTGATCTAGTAAGGCAAGTACTTCAAGCTCTCGTTCACTTAGCTGAAGTGCCCTGGCTTTCTGTTTATTGATTTGGTCACTTTTTTTTCGCCTGATCAACTGCGCTCCCACCCAAACTCCCAAACCAAGAAATAACACAGCAATCACACCACCAAATATCTCCAACTGAACGTCCCGGATCATGGCTTTGTAATGTACTGCCTGCAAAACCAACAGCAGTACTCCCATCATTCCACCATAGATCCAGTAAGTTTTTTTCATAAAGGATTATAATTGGGCTTTTAAGTACTGTGCATCAATTACGTTTTTGAAGCCTCCAGCCATTAGACCTTTTGATAACTTTTTATCTCCAGTCCATAATAAAGCGTCCAGATGCAAAGCTAATGCTACAAATGCTATATCATCGTGATCAACATCTTTTGTTAGCCTCTCAGCTTCTATCCAAAAAGTTTCTTGAATTTTCCTTTCTTGAATGATTTCAATTCTTTCAAAAATCAGCTTCTTGAGTACAGTAATTTCTTCTGATGGAATACCAAGGAGTGAATGGAGCTTGCTGTTATGCTTATTAAGTTCTTGCAGAATATATGAAGGAGCGTAAAACTCAAAAGGGCTGCTTTTTATAAGGATTTCAGCAATATTGCTATGAGTGTTTAGCATTGCACTAAAAACAATATTAGTATCTACAATGACCCTCACTTAATGAACTTTTTCCTGTTAGCCTCCCACCAACTTTTGTTTATTTCTGAGGCCAGCTCATCCACAACTTCCTGATCAACCTGACTTTTAGCTGTCAACTCAGCATACCGTATGAGATCTAAAATCTCATTGAGTTTTTTAGAATCAAGATCACTAGAAATTCGAATGACTATTTCCTTATCTAACCTTTCTACTCGCATATAGCTAATATAACGAAAAATCACCCCATTGTTTTCATCATAGCCTTCACTCGCTGTAGCAACGGAGGGTGCGAATAGTGCACAAACACATAAGCCGGATGTGGTGTAAGATTGGACAGGTGATCGCTGCTTAGCTTCTTCAAAGCATCGATCAAAGCTTGTCCACCATAAGTTGTCACTGCATATTCATCTGCTTCGTATTCATTTTTTCGACTGATCACATTGCCAACCAAACCAATGATTCTGGAAAGTGGTGTATAAAGAATACCAAATGCCAGAATATTGAGATGCAATGCTGAAACATCGCCTCCCATTGCCCAGCTTACTTCGCTGTTATAGATCATTCTCGAAAGCAAAAACAGCATAATACCCATCGTAGCGATGCTAATGACCGTGCCCAGTATGATATGCTTCTTTTTATAATGTCCCACTTCATGTGCAAAAACAGCAGTCAATTCTTCTGTAGTATGATTCTCAATCAATGTATCAAAAAGCACCACTTTCTTTTTCTTACCAAGACCTGAGAAGAAAGCATTTCCCTTGCTACTTCTTTTGGAGCCATCCATCACAAAGATGTTTTTCAAAGGGAAACCAACCTTATCACTGTACGTCTGAATGGAATCCTTCAACTCTCCATCCTGCATCGGTGTGAGTTTATTGAAAAGTGGCAACAAAATAGATGTGTAAAAGACATTGACAAAGAGGATAACCACCGTAATGATCACCCAGAAATAAATCCAGAAACCACTTCCCATCAGCATCACCAGATAAATCAATGCAGACAACAGAATGCCACCAACGATGATTGTCAACAGGTAACTCTTGAGTTTATCGAGCCAGAATGTCTTTTGGGTCATTTTATTGAAGCCATATTTCTGCTCAATCACAAATGTCTGGTAAAGCGAAAAAGGGGTTCCCAGGATATCGCTGATCACGAACAGCACTCCAAAAAACATCAAGGTGGTCAAAGGTGCAAACGGTGAAAATTCCCTCAGCCATTTATCCAGCATCCCAAACCAGCCGAACCCAATTGCAGCAACTAACAACACAAAACTGAAAGTGGAAGTAAGCATGCTAAATCGTGCGGTCTCCCGGCCATAAGCCTGAGACTTTGCGTATTTTTCTTCGTTGTAAATACCTTCCAGTTCTTTTGGAATTGCTTTCTTGGAACTCCTGGTATTCAGAAACTGAAGTACACGCTCAAGAATAAAATCTGCCGAAATAATCACCAGCAGGATAATGAAGATAGTCTGTTCGCTTAGCATTCAGCAAACATAGCAGAAAGGCAGGAAATCAATCTTTTGGAGCATTAATAATATGAATTCCAGGATCAGCTTCTGAAGCTAATTTTTCCTGAAGAGAAGGCAAAAGCGGTTGAATATGATAAAAGGTTAATAGGACCACATTTAAAACATAAACGGGAATTGGATATGTAGCGAAGTTTTGCTGGGTTTGAATATTCTTATCCGCCGTAATTAATCCCTGAAATCCATTGCTAATCATTAGTCTTAGCAATTCTCCATTTTGCTTACCTCTCCAACCCATATCATGAACTGTAAAAACATCATGATTGAGTAACTCTTGTTTGACTTTCTTGGGTACGTTTTCGTCAAGAAGCAATTTCATATAACTCTTTGAAGTTTCTGGAGGTAATCAACTTATTTGCAGCTTCCAGAATTCTTACAGCTTGTGACCTTTCCACTGTAGGGTAATCATCCAAAAATTCTTCCAATGAAATCCCACTTTCTAAATGATCAAAAAGTATGGAAACGGGAACTCTTGTTCCTGCAAAAACTGGCGTACCATTCAAAATATTTGGATCGATAACAATCAGGTCATGATTCATACTCAAATGTACGATTTTCACGCAAGAGTTGTTGATCTGTCTAAATCAATCCTTTTGTGACTGGATTCCATAGAGTTTCATTGATGGTAAATAATCACGAGGAAGCATATCAGCCACTCTATAACTACTTAAATATCCCAAAGTATTAAAATCTCTAGGATTTAGGATATTTCCATCTCCATCAAACTCAATATATGAATGCCCTCTTTTCATTTCAAGCCACCCTATCGCAGCACTTACATCTTTGTATATCCAGTATTTGCGATATCCAAAGCTATAATGAACCTCCAGCATTCTTTTCACAGGAATTCTAAAGCTCTTTTTGTCGGCACTATATTCGACAAAAACATCCTTATAAGGTTCTACCACCTTTTCCAGATCATTGTAGAAGATATTGGATCTGGGCGTACTAATGTGAGCAAGAGGCAAATAAGTATACAATTCAAAACCCTGCTCAGATAGGTTTTTATGCATAAAACACCTAAGAATATTTTTCAAAGATCCATCATAAGCCTGCTCTCTGTTTTTGGACCAGGTAAATCTTTGCTTCTGATCTGCAGGCTCCATTTCCTGAAAAAAAGCATTCCCCAGAATCATAAAATTCATTCCTGAACTATGAAACTCCATCAATTCATAAGTGATTTTATATCCTAATGCTTGATTGACAATCTGCAAAGGTTCCGAAGCAGTAGCTGTTATCCCATTTTCACCAAAAAAATGATCTTCCTCTATGTCAATCACCCACTTATTAGTTATCTCACAGTCTTTAGAGTTATTAGATTCCCCAAAAAACGTTTTTTCAAACTTCCTGAAAAATTTATCCCACTCCTTATCTCTCCTCGAGGTAACTGTCACATCTCCCAGTTTTGTAAGGTATTCTTTAAGCTTCGCATTTCGAATAATAGTACCTGGTTCTAACTGTTGAATTTTAATTTGATGAGATTCAAATCCAACAAAAGAGAAATTCAATTCGTAATGTCCGGGATCAACTTTTAGGTGGTAATTACCTTCAGGGTCTGTAGTAGTTCCAATGGTAGAGTTGTTGATATATACATTCGCGAAGGGAATTGCCTCTCCAGCATCATCGGTGACTTTACCTTTAATGATTACTGATGACTGCTGAGCAATGACTGAGTAGGCGAATAGGAGAAAGCAAAGTTGAATTAGTCGCTTCATTATGAAATGGATCTTTTATCATTAAAACAAAACGGCAATAAAGTACCCATGAAACAAGTTGAAACTGGCAGCCCCTTATTCACTACTTTTCTTAAAAAACGAAAAAGCCCGGCGATTTTACCAGGCTATTCTCTAATTGAATACTTTCTGGTTCAGGTTTAATAAACTTTAGCTGATTTTTGTGGTTACTATCGGGAAAATTAGTGTAGTGATTTATTCCCCGAAAGAGGTTTACTCGGGGCTTACAAATAAGATGAAATTAATGAAATATTGGTTGTCAGTAATTTTAGTAATGCTGTTGGGCTTCATGGCCAATGCTCAGGTTAAACGGTCAAAAAATATCACCTACCAGGCAGGTTCTTCAAATCCGTCTCAAACTTTAGATGTTTACTATCCTAAGATCAAGAATCAGGAAGATTCATATCCGGTTTTCTTGTTTGTTCATGGAGGGAGCTGGCAAAATAGCCAGAAAAATGTCTACTCTTTTTTAGGGAGACATCTGGCTCAGCGTGGTGTAGTGGCTGTAATAATCAATTACAGACTAAGTCCTGAGGTGACGATAGAGCCGATGATCTATGATGTGGAAAAGGCCCTGGAATGGATCTCTGGAAATATCAGTAACTATGGTGGAAACCCTGAATCAATTGCCATTTCAGGCCATTCCGCAGGAGGACATCTTGCGGCGATGACAACATTGGGTAAAGACAGTGCTTTAATTGATAAGTGTGTTTTGATCGATGCATTTGGACTTGATATGGTTACCTATTTTGGAAATTATGACACTGAATACAGTCGAGGGCTAAAGAAGATATTTTCGGAAGACACAGCAAATTGGAGAAGAAATTCACCCTTGTATCTTGTCAATCGTCAGACCAAAACACCTTTTCTCATTTTAATCGGAGGAAGAACTTATCCATCTATCAAGTCAGGTAGCAAAGATTTTGCTGACAAGCTCAGTGAAAATGGTGTTTATGTTGAGATCCATGATCTGCCAAAACGAAAGCACATTCCAATGATTTCTCAATTTTTCTGGAAGAAAAACGCTACTTATGATACTATCATGAAGTTTTTGGAGGATAATTCTCTTTAGTGCAATCTGACTTCTGGAATAGTAGAAGCGGTTCTGGTTTTCATAATTTAAAGTGATTTACAGGCATATGACACAGGATTGGTTGCAGAGGTTGTATGGCTTTCACCTGGGATGTATTGTATTGTGGTGATTACTTCCCGGATTATCCGGGTAACTTTATCCCATGCTAGAGGTGTTGACTTATATCTCAATCGGGCAGCTGGTGATGCTGATCATGCTCGTGCTTCGACAGGAGCGCAGTGGCTTTCGCAAAGCTGCATTTTTGCTCTTCGTTTGGCTACTGACTGTTGGTATAGTATCCACCTCTCTTAATCATTTCTTGTGGGTGCCACTGCTATTCGGACTGCCTGTTGTTCGGATGTTTGTTCTTCATTTTTTTCAAAAAGAAGTCACTAATAAAAACTATTTCCAGTTGCTGATTCCCCTCGGGTTGCTGCCTTTTGTATGGCTGGAGTTTTTTGGAGCCAAATGGATTGTACTGACTTATCTGTTGATCGAGGCGATTGTTCTCTGGTTCACATTCCGGAGAGAAAAAAACTATCGGGGTATTTCTCTGAAAAGCATTCCGGCTCGCGTTGCCTGGGTGCTGTTTGTGGTTGGTTTTTCGATCTTGTTGGTTTTTGCTGGTTTTGTCGATGCTTTGTGGCAGGTTCCTCCTTTTGATCTGCTATTCGTTGTTAGTCTTTTATCGATGGCTTCCGGGATAGCCTGGTTTCTTACCCAGGCGGATGCATTTGGCGTACTAAAAGCTCCACAGAAATATGCCAGTTCTTCACTGGATCAACAGGAGAAATTCCGAATCCTTCAGTTGCTGGAAGAGCAGGTGACAGAAGACTACTTACTTCAACCGAAAGCTTCGCTTGCTGACCTTGCCCGGAAACTACACACCACGCCTCACCAGCTTTCCCAAGTGCTGAACGAATCCAAAGAAATGAGCTTCTTTGATCTGCTGGCGCTTCAGCGGGTTCGTGCTGCGAAAAAACTCCTGAGAAATGAGGCTTATAAGGGACTGACCATCGAGCAGATTGGTGAACAGGTTGGCTACATGTCCAAGTCTTCGTTCAATACGGTTTTTAAGAAAATCACCGGGTTCACTCCGTCTGAATATCGGGCAGGAAACGTTCGAGATCATCATGTCGAACGCCCTCAGCATGCCATAAAGGCCGATTCCTCCGTACGCATAGGTATCTTCGAAACCTTCAAAAACGCAGGAATTATGTACACCAATTTTTTCAAAATTTACTTTAGAAGACTTCTTCGAACCAGGACATTCAGTTTGATCAATATACTGGGATTAGTTGTTGGGACTGCCAGCGCTATCTTCATCTGGATCTACTTGCAGGATGAACTTTCCTATGATCAGTTTCACAAGGATGCTGGCAATATTTATCGGATAGCAGCACTCACGGACAATCCACAAACACGAACCCCCCACCCCATGGCACAGGCGATGGTACGCGATTTTCCGGAGGTCATGGAAGCTGTTTCCTTTTCTCCACTTTATGGCCCGGGGCTGAGTAAGCAAGACATTATATTGGGCAACCCCGAACGTGATGTGATCTTCCAGGAGCCAGACGGTTACGCTGTAGATACTACTTTTTTTAAAGTATTTGATTTTGAGCTCACCGTGGGTAATGAACAGGAAGCGCTCAAGCAAGTCGGAGGATTGATTATTTCTGAGCAACTGGCCAAAAAGCTTTTCCCGGACGAAAATCCACTTGGAAAAGTATTGCAATACGGAACGGAAAAACATCCAATGATTGTGTCGGGAGTAATGAAGGATGTACCGGAAGCGAGTCATTTTCATCCCAATTTCATGATTTCTTATGTCACTCTAAAGCATTTCTATCCCAGTAATCCCTGGATGCAGTGGGAAGACTATGGACATTTTAACTATGTGAAATTAGTATCTGGAGCGGATGCAAAAGTATTGGAGCAAAAGATTCCTGAATGGCTGCATAATTCCGGACATATGAGTGATGAGTTTTATGAGTCTTTTGCTAGTGGGACTAATCGATTTGGGTTGCAGCCACTCACTGATATTCACTTGACATCACATATTCGATGGGAGCTAGAAGCTAATGGAAACGTGATCTATATCTACATTTTGATGGCAGCAATCGCTTTTATTCTGGTTATTGTAGCTATAAATTTCATCAACCTCACCACTGCACGGGCTTTTGAAAGAGCACGTGAGATTGGTGTGCGCAGGAGCCTGGGAGCAGATCGGTATGTGCTGTCTGGTAATTTTATTTTAGAAAATGTGTTCACTTGCCTGATCGCATTGGTGCTGGCTTTTGGACTTTGCACTTTGTTGTTACCCAACTACAACCAGCTTACGGATAAGTCATTTGCATTTGCTACCCTTTTCACTTCAGAGGTTATACTGTTTGCATTGGCTTTTGCATTGCTGATCGGGTTTGTTTCCGGCCTTTTTCCGGCTTTTACAGCACTTGGTATTAAAGTCACAGAAATCCTCAAAGGCAAGCTTGGAAGCACCCAAAAAGGGGTGAATCTCCGCAAGGCACTGGTGGCCGTCCAGTTCAGTGTTTCGGCTGTGCTTATATTCGGTAGCATTGTGTTAGTCATGCAAGTCAATTACCTCATGTCTCGTCCTCTGGGTTACAATGATCAGTTACTGGCCGTCAACCTAAAGTCTGATGCAGTCAATGACCGTGTGGAGGCGCTGAAGTCGGAAATCAGGAATGTAAAGGGAGTCAAAGCTGTTGGGGCGGTGAGTAATCTTCCAGGAGGACAGTTCAACCAAAATGCACTCTATTCTCTCCGGAATCCTGATCTGGATGTTGACGTTTCCCAGATTGCTGGTGATTTTCAAGTCAATGAGCCTCTTGGTTTGGAACTTGTTGCAGGTGACTGGTTTGAAAAACCGTCAGAGGATGATTCTCTAATGAGTTTTGTGATCAATGAAACGGCTGTAGCCGAACTGGGGCTCAAGCATCCTGTTGGCGAGAAGGTCTATTGGGATGATGACCATCAATATGGTCCGGGACGCATCATTGGTGTAGTAAAAGATTTTCACTTCCAGTCGCTGCATGTGCCTATTCAGCCACTGCTCATCACATGCAGTTACGATGATCTGAGCTACATGTTGGTCTCACTCAGTGGTGATAACTGGCAGGAAGCAACCAAACAGATTGAAATAATCTATTCTTCATTTGACAATGAATTTGGTTTTGAAGCCTTTTTTCTGGATCAGAAAAATCAGCAACTCTACGAAGGAGAGCAGCGTTCACTTCGTATTTTCAACGTTTTTGCAGGCATTGCACTAGGGTTGGCTGGCATTGGTTTGTTGGGACTTGCTTATCTCATCATTATCCAGCGGACCAAAGAGATCGGTATCCGAAAAATCCTGGGAGCAACTGTTTCCGGCCTTGTGATGAAAGAAAATTTCACCTTTCTCAAGCTCATATTGATTGGCCTGGTCGTTGGCCTGCCTGCTGCATACCTGATCATGCAGGAGTGGCTTGCGGGTTTTGCCTACCGCGTGGATGTAGGATTTGGTGCTTATTTGGTCACCATTGCAGCGATTTCTTTGATTGCCATTTTAAGTGTTACAATAGCTGTTCTAAGGACTGTGCTGGCCAATCCTTCGGAGGCGTTGAGGTATGAATAGGCTGCTCTACTCTGTTAGCACCTCGCTTTTGCATTACAAGTTTGCAACCCTTATTGAAATGAATTTTTAAGGACGCCCCACCGCACAAATCTTGCGCCCACTCCGGCGCTGAGCGGGAGGGGCGCTCTACCTCCGTCGCAAGCTATGGAACACTGCGAAACAGGGAGTTTCATACAGGGAAACTACAGTTGGTTTTTGTTAAAAATCATAACACATAGTTGCGGTTGGCGTGCTGTGTTCAGCATCTTTTTCATTAAGTTTATTACTGTAAACAACAGTGATATCCCATGAAATGAGCATAAACTTTAGGCATCCTAAATTATACCAACCGAGGATGAATAAAGTTTATCGTGAATTCCATCGCGCCGGCGAACCGGTGACCGATTAGTAATAAACTATATACACATGAAAAGACGATCATTCATCCGAAATACCTCCGCTGCTGCCGCTGCATTTTACATTGTACCAAGACACGTATTGGGAAAAGGTTACATCGCTCCCAGTGATAAACTGAACATTGCCGCAATAGGAGCAGGAGGAAAAGGAGCTCACAACATTCGCAAAATTTATAATGAGGGTACGGAAAATATCATAGCGCTCTGCGATGTAGATGACCGACAGTCAAAAGAAATACGGGAATTCTTGCCCAAAGCAAAATACTACAAGGATTTTCGGGTGATGCTTGATAAGGAAGACAAGCACATTGATGCAGTGGTTGTCAGCACTCCGGATCACATGCACGCCATGATGACCATGGATGCGATGCGTCGTGGCAAGCATGTGTATGTAGAAAAGCCGCTGACACACGATATTGCTGAAGCTCGAATGCTTACTGAGGCAGCCAAGAAGTATAAGGTTGTTACCCAAATGGGAAATCAGGGCTCCAGTGGTGATGACACCAGGCTGGTGAGCGCGTGGGTACAGGGAGGAGCTATTGGCAAAGTGCACACGGTGCATGTTTGGACCAATCGCCCGGTTTGGCCACAAGGAATTCCCACACCAACTGGAAACTATGATATTCCGCCGGAACTGGACTGGAACCTTTGGTTAGGTACTGCTCCGGACAGACCATTTAACCCGACCTATTTACCTGCCAACTGGAGAGGTTGGGCAGACTTTGGCACAGGTTCGCTTGGAGACATGGGCTGTCACTTCGTAGATGTGCCTTTTATGGCACTGAAGCTTGGTTATCCAACAGCGGTATCTTGTAGTGTTGGTTCTGTTTACAGTGGATTTTTCAAAGAGGAGATCTATACAGACAGCTATCCACCTTCCTCAAAAATCCATATTCAGTTTCCTGACAACATAGAAATGATCTGGTATGATGGAGGTATCCAGCCTCGCAGGCCGGATGAGCTTTTGCCTGATGAGAAGATGGGTGAGTGGGACGGAGGTATTATCATGGAAGGCAGCAAGGGTAAGCTGATGGCCGGACTATATGGTAGGAATGCAACACTTCTGCCTACAGCAGATATGGAAAAAGCAAACTTGCCAAAGCCAACTGTGCCGATGGTTGAAGATGGAAGTGCCGGTCATCAACAGCAATGGGTGAAAGCCTGCAAAGAAGGCTATGGAGCTTATACCAGTTCGCCATTTGAAATTGCCGGGCCGCTAACAGAAACTGTCCTGATGGGTAATCTTGCGGTTCGTAGCTACAATTACAAGGAAGGAAAAGAGTTTCCGGGACGCAAGCAACTACTGTGGGATGGAGAAGCTATGAAAATCAGCAATTTCGAACCGGCAAATGCTTTTGTGAGAAGACAGATGAAACCCGGCTGGGAGTATTAGTATTTGGTGAATGGTGGGTGATAAATGGCGGGTGATAAATGGTGGGTGATAAATGGTGGGTGGTGAATGGTGAATGGTTGGGTGGTTAATGCCCGCCTGATCCAGATCGGGCAGGCCTGCCCGCCCGAAGTGAACCGCAGGCGGGCCTGCCCGAACACGAAGTGGGCGGGGTAAAAAGTGAACAGATGAAATGGTGTGACTCTAAATTTCTAGTTTCTAACCTCTAACCTCCAGTTTCTAACCTCCAGCCTCTAATAAAAGTGCTGATTAACAATTCACTATTCTAAGGATCCAGTTTACTCCGAACTGATCGGTCAATTCACCACTTAGTCCGCCTTCATCTGTTGATGAAATTGGCTGAATGGCAATTCCTTGACTTCCTAGTTTGTCAAACTTGTCGTGTAGTTCAGACGATGTATCACACCAAAGGAAAATAGAAACTTGGTTGTTGGGGTTGGATTGATTCTCATTGGTTAGGTCTGTGGCCATGATCAAAAATTCGCCTACAGTCAGGCTTCCATGAAGAATGTACTCCTGAAAAGCTGAAGGCAATTCAGCAGCTTTTGGAGAGTCGCCGACTGTTTGCAAGTGTAGCGACCCTCCCAGACATTGCTGATAAAATATCATGGCTTCCCGGCAATTGCCGTTGAAAGACAGGTGAGGAGCGCATTTCATTGATTGAAGGCAGCTTCTAGCTCAGCAATATCCATCTTTACCATTTTAAGCATGGCAGCCATCACCCGCTGACTTTGCTCTGGTGTACCTGAAGACATAAGATGGTAAAATGCTTTTGGTACTACCTGCCAGGAAACTCCAAACTTATCGGTAAGCCATCCACACTGAACTTCTTTGCCTCCATCTGAAAGTTTCTCCCAGTAGTAATCCACTTCTTCCTGCGTATCGCAGTTGATCATGAAGGAAGTAGCAGCCGAAAACTGATAATGTGGTCCGCCATTGAGAGCCACAAACTTGTTGCCATTCAAGGTAAATGAAACGGTCATCTCCACACCGGCAGTTTGTCCGGACAGTTTTGCAGTTTCTTCGTCATGCACCGCTTTTCCATTGATGGTGCTATTGGGAAAGATAGAAGAATAAAACTCTGCGGCTTCACGGCCATTGCCGTCAAACCACAGACAGGTGGTTAGTTGAGCATCCATGATCTTAGTTATTTTCGGTGTACTTCTTAAAATTATCAAGGATGGATTGCCAACCCTGTCGCTGCATATCAAGAGAATTTTCCTGCTCAGCATCAAATGTGGTGACGATCTCAACTCCATCTTCATCTGCACTAAACTTATTGATCACATGACGATGATCATCCATTGTGTAAGTGATGAGTTCATTGGTTTTAACTTCATTGTAAGTGCCTCCAAAATCAAATGCAAAACTGCCATCTTTGGCAGCCATATGATAGACAAACTTTCCACCTACTCGCAGGTCGTTTTCTGCTTTTGGAGTATGCCAGTCTGGTGAAGCGTTGTTCCATTGTTTTACATGCTCGGGTTCAGTCCAGTATTTCCAGACTTTTTCGATTGGGGCGTTTACAAAGGCTTCGATTGTAATTTTTTCCATGATGATTTTTTTAATTGATTGATGAAACAAAGATGAGGCAAAAACCGGTGACTTAGATGGTGTGAATACGCCGACCTGGGAGGTTGATTGCGACATAAGAAAAATGTAATTTTATATCCGACTTTCAGGAAGAACGCTAGAAATTCCTCGTTTATACCCTAACCCTTCTATGTTGTAAACCAAGTTTAGTTGAAGAAAAGTGATATTTTTCTTTGAGTTTCCCTATTCATAGGCATAGAACATTTGAGAGAATAGGTTCTGTCAAGGGTTCAGGAGTAAAAACCGGTAC
>Ga0209475_10000953_pt1 | contig 42833 bp, 51 predicted proteins | sample tdDd471_FD_187128 | JGI IMG/M metagenome (GOLD analysis project Ga0209475, IMG submission 187128) | Marine sediment microbial communities from the Atlantic coast under amendment with organic carbon and nitrate - tdDd47.1 (SPAdes)... | ecosystem: Environmental > Aquatic > Marine > Coastal >... | reverse complement strand
CCCGATTCAAGGGCATCATCCTGGCCGGAGGCACCGGCAGCCGGCTGCATCCGCTCACCCTCACGGTGAGCAAGCAGCTCATGCCCGTCTACGACAAGCCCATGATCTACTATCCCCTCTCTACGCTCATGCTGGCGGGGATCCGGGACATCCTGATCATTACCACCCCCGAAGAGCAGGCGTCCTTCGTCAAGCTGCTGGGTGACGGCAAACGGTGGGGCCTGAACCTGGAATACGTGGTTCAGCCCAGTCCCGACGGTCTGGCTCAGGCCTTCCTGCTGGGGGAGGATTTTCTGGACGGCAGCCCGGCCTGTCTCATCCTCGGCGACAACATCTTCCACGCCGACGGGCTTTCCCAGCGCCTGCAGGACGTGGCCCAGAACGACAGCGGGGCCACCGTGTTTGCCTATTTCGTCCAGGATCCTCAGCGCTACGGCGTGGTGGAGATGGACGTCGACGGCCAGGCCCTCAGCATCGAGGAGAAGCCCGCCGTCCCCAAATCCAATTTCGCGGTCACGGGGCTGTACTTCTTCGACAGCGACGTGGTGGACATCGCCAAGGGCATCAAGCCCTCGGCCCGGGGCGAACTTGAGATCAGCTCCGTAAACGACGCCTATCTGCAGCGGGGCGACCTGCGCGTGGAGATTCTGGGCCGCGGGTCGGCCTGGCTGGATACCGGGACCCATCAGTCCCTGCTGGACGCCGGCCAGTTCATCCGGGTCATCGAGGAGCGGCAGAGCCTGAAGATCGCCTGCCCCGAGGAGATCGCCTGGCGCATGGGCTTTATCGACAGCGCCCAGCTGACGGCCCTGGCCGCCCCCCTGGAGAACAGCGGCTACGGGCGCTACCTGCACCAGATCATGGAGGACCCCCGATGAACTTCCGGCCCGGGGAGTTGCCCGGCGTGATGATCATCGAACCGAAGGTTTTCGGTGACGAGCGGGGCTACTTCATGGAAACCTGGCGGGACAACCTGTTTCGTGAGGCCGGCCTGGACCAAATTTTCGTCCAGGAGAATCAAAGCCTTTCGCAGCAAGGGGTTCTGCGGGGGTTGCACTACCAGATCCGGCAGCCCCAGGGCAAACTGGTGCGGGTCATCTCCGGCCGCGTCTTCGACGTGGTGGTGGACCTGCGCCGCGGTTCCCCGGGCTTCGGCCGGTGGACCGGTGTGGAGCTGTCGGCCGAGAATCGCCGGCTGTTCTGGGTGCCGCCCGGATTCGGCCACGGCTTTTATGTGTTGAGTGAACAGGCCGAGTTCGTTTACAAGTGCACGGACTACTACGCCCCGGAACACGAGCGGGTGATCCGTTTCGACGATCCGGACCTGGCCATCGACTGGCCCCTGTTGCCCGGGGTGACCACGCAGCTGTCGGAAAAGGACACCGCCGGTGTGCCTTTTGCCACGGCGGACCTATACGACTGAAGGCGGCTTGACCGAAATGATGCGAATCGGACAGGGGTGGGATCGACATCGCCTGGAGGCGGGACGGCCCTGCCTGTTGGGCGGGGTTCGGTTCGATGAAAGCCCCGTGGGCTGTGTGGGCCACAGCGACGGGGATGCCGTCTGCCATGCCGTCATCGACGCCCTGCTGGGCGCCGCGGGTCTGGGCGATATCGGGGATCATTTCCCCGACACGGACCCCAAGTACAAGGGCGCCAACAGTCTGGACCTCCTGGCCCAGGCCTGGAAGCGGGTTTCCGACACCGGGTTCCGCCTCTGCAATGTGGATCTGACCGTGATCGCCGAAGCGCCCATGATCGGTCCCCGCCGGGGCCAGATGCGGGCCAGTCTGGCCGAAACCCTGGGCGTGGACCCGGCCCGGGTGTCCGTGAAGGCCACGCGGGGTGAGGGCCTGGGCCCCGAGGGCCGGGGCGAATGTTTGACCGTGCAGGCCGTGGCCCTGCTGGAGATATGATGCGGATTGCAGTTCTCATGGGCGGAGATTCGCCCGAACGCGACGTTTCCCTGGCTTCGGGGAAGGCCGTGGCCGACGGCCTCCGGGGCGCCGGTCACGAGGTGGACCTGCTGGATATCCCCAACGTGGCGGCCGTCCTGCAGATGGATAGCCTGCGCCAGGCCGACGTGGTGTTTCCCGCCCTGCACGGCGGCGAGGGCGAAGATGGCCACCTGCAGGCTGTGCTGGATGTCATGAAGATTCCCTATGCGCTGTCGGGGCCCCGGGCCAGCGCTCTGGCCATGGACAAGGGGTCGGCCAAGCGGATCATGCGGTCGGCCGGAATTCCCACGCCCGATTGGCTTCAGGTGACGTGGCGGGCCGATTCGCCCGATCTTTCGGTGGACCGGATCCTGGACCGGGCGGCGGCGGAGCTGGATTTTCCCCTGGTGATCAAACTCAACGGGGCCGGCAGTTCCGTAGGGGTGGAGATCGTCCATTCCCCGGGCGAATTTGCCGACGCCTTCGCCCGGGTGGTGGGCGCGGCCGACGGTCGGAGCCGGGAAGTCCTGTTGGAACGGTTCATTCCAGGCCGGGAACTCACGGCCACCATTCTGTTGGGACGCCGCCTCCCTTTGCTGGAAATCCAGACCCACCAAGGGTTTTACGACTACGCCAACAAGTATACCAGCGGCGCCAGCGAGTATCTGGTGCCGGCGCCGGTGCATTCGCCCGTCTACGAGAATATTGCCGCAGATGCCCTGCGGGTCTACGAACTGGTGGGGTGCCGGGGCCTGGCCCGCGTGGATTTCCGGTTGGACGGCGACGCCTATTTCTGTTTGGAAATCAATACCATTCCAGGCATGACCGAGACAAGTCTCGTGCCGAAATCGGCCGCAGCCGTGGGGATTTCCTTTGCGGGCCTGCTTGAGGATGTCTGTAAAGCGGCTCTGGCTCCCCGCTGAGAGTGATTTTTGGTAGTTCGCGGGCGATTGAAAAGTCCCTTATAATATTTGCGGCTATTATCTTGACATCCTTTTCCGGGGAGTTATATATTCTCCGACCCGAACTCGGTCCCTGCCGTTGGCAAAAGGGGCCGAATTTTGGCTGAAATACCGGTGAGGGATGGCCCGGTACAGGCTAGGCCCCAGAATTTGAGCTGGCGTAGCTCAACTGGTAGAGCTCCTCACTTGTAATGAGGTGGTTGGGGGTTCAAGTCCTCTCGCCAGCTCCATTTAGATACATTGTGGCCCACGGGCTGCGGTGACCCAGGCTGATCCGCGGGTCTCGCGTGGGGGGGTTCCCGAGTGGTCAAAGGGAACAGACTGTAAATCTGTCGTCTACGACTTCGGTGGTTCGAATCCACCCCCCCCCACCATTGCTTTCGCCCTGCGGGGATTGGTTCGGAGCGGGAATAGCTCAGTTGGTAGAGCATCAGCCTTCCAAGCTGAGGGTCGCGGGTTCGAACCCCGTTTCCCGCTCCAGCAGCTTGGGCGGGCGGGTCCGGTAACGGGCGCCGCCAAGAAAAACACAATAGAATCTGGTTTAGGGGCCCACGTAGCTCAGTCGGTAGAGCACTTGCATGGTAAGCAAGCGGTCAGCAGTTCAAATCTGCTCGTGGGCTCCACTTGCTATGTCTCGAAAGTCGTTCGTCCGGTGACGGACGCGGTGGCAGAGGTTTTTCCACAGGAGGAAGCCGCAGATGGCGCGCGAAAAATTTGAAAGAAACAAGGATCATGTGAACGTCGGTACCATCGGTCACGTGGATCATGGCAAGACCACGCTCACTGCGGCAATCACCGAGATCCTGTCCAAGAAGGGTCTGGCTGATTACACGCCCTTCGATCAGATCGACAAGGCTCCCGAAGAGCGCGAGCGTGGTATCACCATCGCGACCGCCCACGTGGAGTACCAGAGCGAGACCCGTCACTATGCGCACGTTGACTGTCCCGGTCACGCTGATTATGTGAAGAACATGATCACCGGCGCGGCCCAGATGGACGGCGCTGTGCTGGTCGTTTCGGCGGCCGACGGCCCCATGCCCCAGACCCGCGAGCACATCCTGCTGGCGCGTCAGGTCGGCGTTCCCTACATCATCGTGTTCATGAACAAGGTGGACATGGTGGACGACGAGGAGCTGCTGGAGCTGGTCGAGATGGAGATCCGTGAGCTGCTGGACGTCTACGAGTTCCCCGGCGACGACACGCCTATCATCCGCGGCAGCGCGCTGAAGGCCCTGGAGAGCGGCGACCCGGATGCCGAAGAAGCCAAGTGCATCTTCGAGCTTCTGGATGCCCTTGACAGCTACATTCCGCTGCCGGAGCGCGACCTGGACAAGACGTTCCTGATGCCCGTGGAGGACGTGTTCTCCATCAGTGGCCGTGGAACGGTGGCCACCGGTCGTATCGAGCGCGGTATCGTCAACACCGGCGACAAGGTCGAACTGGTGGGTATCCGCGACAATCAGAGCACCGTTTGCACGGGTGTCGAGATGTTCCGGAAGATTCTGGATCAGGGCCAGGCCGGCGACAACGTTGGTCTGCTGCTCCGCGGCATGAAGAAGGACGATGTCGAGCGCGGCATGGTCATCTGCAAGCCCGGCAGCGTGAAGCCGCACACGAAGTTCGAGTGCGAGGTCTATATCCTGACCAAGGAAGAAGGCGGCCGTCACACGCCGTTCTTCACCGGCTATCGTCCCCAGTTCTACTTCCGGACCACGGATGTGACTGGTAACGCGGCCCTCCCCGACGGCGTGGAGATGGTCATGCCCGGCGACAACATCAAGATGCAGGTCGAACTGATCACGCCCATCGCCATGGAGGAAGGCCTGCGTTTCGCGATTCGCGAAGGCGGCCGGACCGTGGGTGCCGGCGTGGTTGCCAAGATTCACGAGTAAGTCCAGGAGTCTGGTCCAATGCGGGACATTATTACCCTCTCTTGCGCCGAGTGTAAGATGAGGAACTATACGACGAAGAAGAACAAGCGCCTCCATCCGGACCGGGTCGAGTACAAGAAGTACTGCCCCAGGTGCAATAAGCACACCGGTCACAAGGAGACCCGCTAGTCCTGAATCGGCCCGGGCCCTTTGCAGGGGCCCGGGTCAGATGACATGCAGGGGTGTAGCTCAGCTGGTAGAGCATCGGTCTCCAAAACCGAGGGTCGCGGGTTCGAGCCCTGCCGCCCCTGCCACTTATTTTTCGTTCTGGGTCGCATGGGCGGCGCAGGGCGATGGAAGGGTCGCGGGAAGTGTTAACGCGTTTTGTCAACTATCTGCGGGAAACATCCCTGGAACTGAAGCGAGTCTCCTGGCCCGGTGTTTCCGAGTTGAAGGAGTCCACGATCGTGGTGCTGGTGACAGTGTCCGTGATTACGGTGTTCCTGTTTTTCGTGGACAAGATCCTCGATCTGGGGATCAAGCAGTTGATTGCCCTGGCCTGACCGGCTCATCGGCCGGCAAAAGGGCCAATAGTTTTCTGATTCGCCTTGGAGGCGTGGCTTTGTCCTGCCTTCCAGGTGTGTCTGTGTCGGTTTCCGGACCTCTGGAAGTGGAGCCAACGTGTTTGATACTGACGGGAAAAACGAAGATCACAAGGATGAGGAACTGACGGCCGAAGCCGGTTCCGAGGCGTCCGCGTCCGAAGAGCCCGAGGTGGAGCTGTCGGCCGATGACCTGTTCCTGGATCTCCCCGAGGAAAGCGTTGCTGACGAGTCGGAGACCGAGGCGGCGGAAGAGCCCGCGGCTGAGGCTGCGCCGCGGACCGAGGAGGACGAGCTGCTCGACGCCCTGGAGATTAAGTTGTCTCCCGCCGAGCAGGCCGAAATCGAGCGCCGGGGCCGGATGAAGTGGTTCGTCATCCATGCCAACACCGGTCACGAGAACAAGGTCAAACGCAATATCGAAATGGCCATCAAGTCGAACCACATGGAAGAGCATTTTGGTGAAGTCCTGGTGGCGACCCAGGAAGTGACGGAAATGAAGAACGGCAAGCGCTCAACCGTGAAGCGCAAGTTCTTCCCCAGTTACATCCTGGTCGAGATGATCCTGGACAAGGACACCCAGCACTTCATCAACAGCATTCCTGGCGTCACCCGCTTTATCGGCGGTACGGCCCAGAAGCCCGAGCCCATCACCCGTGAAGAGGTGGACCGCATCCTGGGTCGTATCTCCGAACCGGAAGAGGGACGGGAAATGCTGGAAATCCCCTACGAGGTGGGGGAAAGCGTCCAGGTCATGGACGGGCCCTTCACCGAGTGGGTGGGGGTTATCAACGAGATCAATCACGACAAGGGCAAGCTCAAGGTCATGATCTCGATTTTCGGTTCGGAGACTCCGGTGGAGCTGGACTTCCTGCAAGTGAAGTCCATCTGACACCGTTATCTCGTTGCGTTGCCTGGTTTGTCTGGATCCGGCAACGCGTTTCCGCCTCGTTCCTCTCAATGGTGGCGGATGTTCATAATAGATGCTGGCCGAGCGCCGGCCGCGAAGACGGACTGGGTGGTGGACTCCCTGGAAGTCTGAAGCGGCAGGTCGCGGAGCCGACCCTGAATTGAAGGAGAGAGTCGACATGGCAAAGAAAGTCATGACGCAGATCAAGCTGCAGATCAAGGCCGGGCAGGCCAATCCCGCCCCTCCGGTGGGCCCTGCTCTCGGTCAGCATGGTTTGAATATCATGGAATTCTGCAGTGCCTTCAATGAGCGGACCAAGGAGCAGATGGGCCTGGTTATCCCGGTCGTCATTACGGTCTTCCAGGATAGAAGCTTCAGCTTCATCACCAAGACCCCGCCTGCTTCCGTTCTGATCAAGAAGGCCGTTGGCCTGGACAAGGGCAGCACCGAACCCGGCAAGATTTCCGCCGGCACCATCAAGCGCAGTCAGTTGCTTGAGATCGCCGAGCAGAAAAAGGAAGACCTGAATGCCGGTTCCCCCGAGGCCGCGATGCTCATCATCGCCGGCACGGCGCGGAGCATGGGGCTGGAAATCGTCTAGGTTGGCGAGACTGCGAAAGCACGGCGTCGGGTCCCCCGTGGGGATTTCCGGCACCGGAGATTTTGGGCGGCCTGAAAGCAGGTGGGACCCGATCGAACAATCACAGTCAATCGGAGAAACAAAATGAAACGCGGAAAGAATTACCGTAACTCCCGGGAGTCTTTCGACCGGACCCAGGAATTCGCCATTGGCGAGGCCGTGGAGATTCTGGACGGATTTCCCAAGTTGAAATTCGACGAGACCGTTGACATGGCCGTGAGGCTGGGTGTCAACCCCCGACATGCCGACCAGATGGTTCGCGGCACCGTGGTGCTGCCCAACGGCACCGGCAAGTCGGTCAAGGTCCTGGTCATCACCCGTGGTCCCAAGGAGCAGGAAGCGATCGACGCCGGCGCCGACATGGTCGGAGCCGACGAGTACCTGCCCAAGATCAAGGACGGCTGGACCGACGTCGACGTCATCATCGCCACTCCCGACATGATGGGTGAGCTGGGCAAGCTGGGCCGTATTCTCGGTCCCCGCGGCCTCATGCCCAACCCGAAGGTCGGAACCGTGACCATGGACATCACCAAGGCCGTGACCGAGGCCAAGGCCGGACGTATCGAATACCGTGTCGACAAGGCCGGTATCGTCCACGCTCCCATCGGCAAGCGGAGTTTCGACAACGCCAAGCTGACGGAGAACGCGGAGAGCCTCTTCAGGGAACTGATGCGGGTCAAGCCCAGCTCAGTGAAGGGTACCTACGTCAGGTCCATCTTTGTGTCCGGTACGATGACGCCGAGCATTCGCGTCGATGGAAGCAGCTTCAAGTAGAAGCGGGAGTCCGGTTCCCCAGGGGGGACCGCACAGATAAATCAAGGAGAGTCGCCTGATGGCACGTCCAGAAAAAGTTGCCGAGGTTCAGGCCATCACTGAACGGATCGAAGGGGCCCAGAGCATTGTTCTGGCCAACTATTCCGGTCTGACAGTGGAACAGATGACCAAATTCCGGGTCCAGTGTCGTGAGAACAATATCGAATGTCGGGTGGTTAAGAACCGCCTGGCCAAGATTGCCTGCGACAATGCCAACATGTCCGTCATGAAGGACGCCCTCAAGGGTCCCACGGCGATCATGTTCGGCCCGGAGAGTCAGATCGACCCCGCAAAGATTTCCGTCAATTTCGCCAAGGAAAACGAGGCGATGGAGATCAAGGGCGGAGTCGTGGATGGCCAATTCCTCGACGCCAGTCAAGTTGTGGCCCTGTCCAAGATCCCGAGCCGCGACGAGTTGTACGCCAAGATGATGGGCAGTATGAACTCGCCGCTGACGGGTATTGCCGGCGCCATGAACAGCGTGATCTCGGGTCTGGCCCGCACGATCAACGCCGTTGCCGAACAGCAGGCGGAAGCGGCCTCCTAGGAGACCCTCAGCCTGGATTCAAGGGAAGGCCCGCCGCCTGAGGCGAACAGCGGGCAGCATTTACAGACAATGAACGGGCACCGCCCGTTACCCAAGGAGCGATAGAGCAATGAGTGACATCAATCTCACCGAAAACGCCGCCAAGGCCCTGGAACTGATCGAAGGCCTGAGTGTTCTGGAAGCCGCCGAGCTGGTCAAGGCCATGGAAGACAAGTTCGGTGTCAGCGCCGCCGCCCCCGTGGCCGTGGCCGCCGCCGGTCCTGCCGCCGCCGCCGAGGAAGTCAAGGACGAGTTCGACGTCATGCTGACCGGTGTCGGTGACAAGAAGATCCAGGTGATCAAGGTTGTCCGTGCCATCACGGGTCTGGGCCTGAAGGAAGCCAAGGAGCTCGTCGAGAGCGCGCCCACGGCTGTCAAGGAAGCCCTGCCCAAGGCGGAGGCCGAGAAGCTGAAGGCCGACCTCGAAGAAGTCGGCGCGATCATCGACCTGAAGTAGTTCCGGCTGCGGGTTCGCCCGCCGCCTGAGCCTTGCCGTCGCTCCGTCCTGCGGGGCGGAGCGACGGATCCGAAAAACCCGCCGCCGGGATGGCGTCGGGCGTTTGCGACAACACCTCCCCCTTCTTTCGAGGAAGTGGTCCTGTGAAAAATATTCCCGTCGACATGTTCACCGGACGCGTTAACTACTCCAAGCTGCAACGCGATGAAATCATGCCCAACCTGCTGGCCGTCCAGCTGGATTCGTTCCACGAATTCCTGCAGACGGCCGCCAAAGACGACTCACGCACCATGCAGGGCATCGAGGGCGTATTTCAGACGATTTTCCCCATCGAGGCCACCCGCGGCCACCTGGTGATGGAGTACATGAGCTACCGGACCGGTGAGCCCAAGTACGGCATCGAGGAGTGCCAGGAACGCGGCCTCAGCTACAGCGTGCCCCTCAAGGTCAGGCTGCGCCTGGTCGTGAAGGAGGAGCCCGAGGGGTCCGAGAAGGGCGAAATGGTCATCCGCGACATCCAGGAGCAGGAAGTCTACCTGGGTGAGCTGCCCATGATCACCGACAAGGGCACCTTCCTGATCAACGGCGCCGAGCGGGTCATCGTATCCCAGCTGCACCGGTCGCCGGGTGTCTTCTTCAGCGACGAGATCCACCCCAACGGGCGCCGCCTGTTCCGGTCGCGGATCATTCCGTACCGCGGGTCCTGGGTCGAGTTCACCACCGATATCAACAACATTCTTTACGTCCACATCGACCGCAAGCGCAAGCAGCCGGCCACCATCCTGCTGCGCGCCCTCGGCTTCCAGACCAACGCCGAGATCATCGAGCTTTTCCACACGGTCGAGACGGAAAAGATTCCCAAGAGCGGGACCAAGAAGTTCGCTGCGCTGGAGGAGAGCCTGGAGGGGCGCATCCTCGCCACCGACGTGTTCAAGCCCGACGAGGAGGAGCCCTTCGCCAAGGCGGGCGACCTCATCGACGCCATGCTGCGCGAGACGCTGCTGACCTGCGGTCTGAAGGAAATGAAGCTGGTGGCCGAGGGTGAAGTCACCATCAACGAGCCCAGCCTCATCATCAATACCCTGCGCAAGGACCCGACCCACAACCAGGACGAGGCGCTGCGCCGTCTCTACAGCCTGCTGCGGCCGGGCGATCCCCCCAACGAGGAAGTGGCCCGCGCCCTGTTCGAGCGCCTCTTCTTCAACGAGAAGCGCTACGACCTGGCCGAGGTGGGCCGCTACAAGGTGAACCGGCGACTGGGCCTGGATGTGGATCCCAAGACCACGACCCTGACCCCGGCCGATTTCCTGGCCATCATCCACGAGATGACGGGGCTCTTCCTGGGCCACAACGACATCGACGACATCGACCACTTCGGCAACCGCCGTATCCGGTCGGTGGGCGAGCTTCTGGCCAACCAGTTCTCCATCGGTCTGAGCCGCATGGCCCGCATCGTGAAGGAGCGCATGAACCTGGCCGACAAGGAGAAGCCCCTGAGTCCGGCGGACCTGGTCAACGCCCGGACGGTGTCCGCGGTGATCCAGAGCTTCTTCGGCAGCAGCCAGTTGAGCCAGTTCATGGACCAGACCAACCCGCTGAGCGAACTGACGCACAAGCGGCGCCTGTCGGCCCTCGGGCCCGGCGGTCTGCACCGTGACCGCGCCGGCTTCGAGGTGCGTGACGTTCACTACACCCACTACGGTCGCATGTGTCCCATCGAGACCCCGGAAGGGCCGAACATCGGTCTGATCGCGAGTCTGGCGACCCATGCGCGGATCAACAACTTCGGGTTCATCGAATCGCCCTACCGGCGCGTGGAAAAGGGAATCCTGTCCAAGAAGACGGACTACCTCACCGCCGACCAGGAGGACACGGTGACCATCGCCCAGGCCAACGCCCCGACCAACGACAAGGGCAAGTTCCAGGACGCCCGGGTGCTGGCGCGGTTCAAGGGTGAGTATCCCCTGGCCAAGCCCGCCGAGATCGACTACATGGACGTTTCGCCCAAGCAGATCGTCTCGGCCGCGGCCTCGCTGATCCCGTTCCTTGAGCACGACGATGCGAACCGTGCCCTCATGGGATGCAACATGCAGCGCCAGGCCGTACCTCTGCTGCGGGCCGAATCGCCCGTGGTTGGCACCGGCATGGAGAAGAAGGTCGCCATCGACTCGGGTGCCGTGGTGGTGGCCGAGGGCAAGGGTGAAGTCGTATCCGCTACCGCGGACATGATCGTCATCCGCTACGACGACCCCGACAAGGTGACCAGTTCCAGCTTCTTCGATCAGGGCGGCATCAAGGAATACCCCCTGCGGAAGTTCCGCCGGAGCAACCAGGACACCTGCTACAACCAGAAGCCCCTGGTGGTGCCCGGCCAGAAGGTTTCGGCCAACCAACCCATCGCCGACGGGCCCTGCACCGAGAACGGGGAACTGGCCCTGGGCCGGAACCTCACGGTGGCCTTTATGCCCTGGGGCGGCTACAACTTCGAGGATGCCATCCTGGTGTCCCAGAAGCTGGTCAAGGAGGACATCTTCACCTCCCTGCACATCGAGGAATTCGATCTGCAGGTGCGCGACACCAAGCGCGGCGTTGAAGAGGTCACCCGCGAGATCCCCAACGTGGGCGAGGATACCCTGGCCAACCTGGACGAGGACGGGATCATCTATCCCGGCGCCCGCGTGCGGGCCGGCGACATCATGGTCGGCAAGGTCACGCCCAAGGGTGAGACCGAGCTGAGCCCCGAGGAGAAGCTGCTGCGCGCCATCTTCGGCGAGAAGGCCGGCGATGTGAAGGATGCGTCCCTCAAGGCGCCTCCGGGCATGGACGGCATCGTGGTGGATGTCCACGTGTTCAGCCGCCAGGACCGCACCAGCCGCTCCAAGAAGGAGGAGAAGCGTCAGCTCGACGCCCTCAGGCGCCGGCGCGACCGGGACCTGAAGAAGATCAATCTGCTGGCGGAAGAGCGCCTGGCCGAATTGTTCCTGGGGCAGCAGGCCCATCACATCATCGATGCCAACACCGGCGAAGTGCTGCTCAAGTCCGGCCGCAAGTTCACCAAGGCCGTGATCGAGAACCTGGAGTTCGAGTCCATTCACTGGGGTCTGCCCCTGGTGCAGGACGAGAAGCAGGACGCCCGTGTCCGCTCCGTCTTCGAAGCCGCCGCCCGTGAGCGCGACCGGATCGACGTGCATTACGAGAAGAACTGCGAGCGGGCCCTGCGCGGCGACGAGCTGCCTCCCGGCGTGGTCAAACTGGTGAAGGTCTATGTGGCCCGTCGGCGCAAGCTGAGCGTGGGTGACAAGATGGCCGGTCGTCACGGCAACAAGGGTGTCGTCTCCAAGATCATGGCCGACGAGGACATGCCCTATCTGGGGGACGGAACGCCCGTGGACATCGTGCTGAACCCCCTGGGTGTGCCGAGTCGTATGAACCTGGGCCAGATCCTGGAAACGCATCTCGGGTACGCTGCGGCGGCCGAGGGCGTGAAGGTGATGACGCCGGTGTTCGACGGCGCCCGCATCTCTGAGATCAAGGAGTCCCTGCAAAAACAGGGCTTCGATCCCAGCGGAAAGAGCGTGCTCTACGACGGCCGCACGGGCGAGCGCTTCGACAAGGAAGTCACCGTAGGTATTATCTACGTGCTGAAGCTGCATCACCTGGTCGAAGAGAAGATTCACGCCAGGAGCATCGGCCCCTACAGTCTGGTGACCCAGCAGCCCCTGGGCGGCAAGGCCCAGTTCGGTGGCCAGCGATTCGGTGAAATGGAAGTCTGGGCCCTGGAAGCCTACGGCGCGGCGAACTGCCTGCAGGAGATGCTCACGGTCAAGTCCGACGATGTCGTCGGCCGATCCCGCATCTACGAGGCCATCGTCAAGGGCGAAAATCCGCCCGAGCCGGGAATTCCCGAGTCTTTCAACGTGTTGATGCGCGAGTTGCAGAGTCTCTGTCTCGATGTGACTCTGGAAAAGGCGAACTAGGACACGTAAACCCGATACGGGGCGCGCCCGATGCGAGGCCCCAGGAGGAATATAAATGCTCGGCCAGACTATGCGTGAAGAGTCCAGCTCGCCCGCAAACTGCAACGCCATCATGATCCAGCTGGCCAGTCCGGACAAGATCCGCGACTGGAGCTACGGCGAGGTCACGAAGCCGGAGACCATCAACTACCGGACGTTCAAGCCGGAAAAGGACGGTCTCTTCTGTGAGCGCATCTTCGGTCCGGTGAAGGACTGGGAGTGCAACTGCGGCAAGTACAAGCGCATCCGTTTCCGCGGGATGGTATGTGACAAGTGCGGTGTTGAGGTCACCCAGAGCAAGGTGCGTCGCGAGCGCCTCGGCCATATCGAACTGGCCGTGCCCATCGCCCACATCTGGTTCTTCAAGGGACTGCCCAGCCGCATGGGCCAGTTGCTGGCCATGAAGGTCAAGGATCTGGAACGGATTCTCTATTACGAATCCAGCGTGGTTCTGGACCCCGGCAATACCGAGTTGCAGGTCGGCGACGTGATCAGCGACGAGGAGTGGTGGGAGCTGAAAGAGGAACATCCCGACTGGGACTGCCAGTTGGAGATGGGCGCCGAGGCCGTGCGAAAGCTGCTGGCCGGGCTGCACCTCGAGACGCTGAACCAGGAACTCCGCGCCCAGGTGCGGACCGAGACCTCGGTGCAGCGCAAGAAGGCCACCCTCAAGCGCCTGAAGATCATCGACTCGTTCATGCAGAGCAACAACAGCCCCGAGTGGATGATTCTCGACGTGGTTCCGGTGCTGCCGCCGGACCTGCGCCCGCTGGTGCCCCTGGACGGCGGACGCTTCGCCACCAGTGACCTCAACGACCTGTATCGTCGTGTCATCAACCGGAACAACCGGCTGAAGAAGCTCATCGAGATCAAGGCCCCCGGCGTCATCCTGCGCAACGAGAAGCGGATGCTGCAGGAGGCCGTGGACGCCCTGTTCGACAACGGCCGCCGGTCGCGCGCCGTCAAGGGCCAGGGCAACCGGCCCCTGAAGTCGCTGAGCGACATGATCAAGGGCAAGAAGGGCCGCTTCCGGCAGAACCTGCTGGGTAAGCGCGTCGACTACTCCGGCCGTTCGGTCATCGTGGTCGGGCCCGAGCTCAAGCTGTACCAGTGCGGTCTGCCCAAGAGCATGGCCCTGGAGCTGTTCAAGCCGTTCATCATCCGGAAGCTGGAAGAGAAGGGCTTTGTCCAGACGGTCAAGAGCGCCAAGAAGCTGGTGGAGCAGGAGCGTCCCGAGGTGTGGGACATCCTGGAGGAGATCATCAAGGATCACCCGGTGCTGCTGAACCGTGCGCCGACGCTTCACCGCCTCGGTATCCAGGCTTTCGAACCGGTGCTCATCGAGGGCAAGGCCATCCGGATTCATCCGTTGGTCTGTACCGCCTTCAACGCCGACTTTGACGGGGATCAGATGGCCGTCCACGTGCCCCTGGGGTACGAGGCCCAGCTGGAGGCCCGGCTGTTGATGCTGGCCCCGCTGAACATCCTGTCCCCGGCCAGCGGCGAGCCCGTGGCGTCGCCCAGCCAGGATATGGTGCTCGGTTGCTACTATCTGACCCTGGATCGCCCCGGCGACAAGGGCGAGGGCAAGGTCTTCAGTAATGCGGAAGACGCCCTGTCCGCCTACCATGCCGGCATCATCGCCAAGCATGCCCTGGTCAAGATCCGCTTCGGCGGCGACCTGGGGACGCTGGAGACCACCATCGGCCGGGTGCTCTTCAACGAAATCCTGGCGGACGAGATGGGCTACGTTAACAAGCCCCTGAACAAGAAGGCTCTGGCCAAGATCGTGGGCGAAGTCCACGCGGTCATGGGCATGACCGCCTGCATGAACTTCCTGGACCGCCTCAAGGAGCTGGGATTCCATCATGCCACCGAGGGCGGCATTTCCATCGGAATCGACGACATCATCATTCCGCCGGAAAAGGGTCAGATCATTGAGGATGCCCAGAAGATCGTGGGCGGATTCGTCAAGGATCACCGCGACGGCCTGATCACCAACCGCGAGCGTTACAACCGTGTGATCAACAAGTGGACCGAGGTGACCAACGAGGTCAAGGACCGGATGTTCGAGCACCTGAAGCTCGATGACCAGGGCTTCAATCCGGTGTACATGATGAACGCCTCCGGTGCCCGAGGCAGCGCTGACCAGATCAAGCAGCTGGCCGGTATGCGTGGCCTCATGGCCAAGCCCCAGAAGAAGATCACCGGTGGTTTCGGCGAAATCATCGAGCAGCCCATTATCGCGAACTTCCGCGAGGGGCTGACCATGCTCGAGTACTTCATCTCCACGCACGGGGCCCGCAAGGGCCTGGCCGATACCGCGCTCAAGACCGCCGATGCCGGTTACCTCACCCGCCGTCTGGTGGATGTGGCGCAGGACATCGTGGTCAACGAGCATGACTGCGGCACCCTCAAGGGCATCGAGATCGAGGCGCTGGAGGAGGGCGAAAAGACCATCGAATCGCTCAGCGAGCGTATCGTGGGTCGCGCCACCGCCGAGGATATCATCGACGGCAAGGGCGACATCATTGCCGAGGCCGGTGCCCTGCTGGACAAGGACCTGGCCAACAAGATCGAGGATTCGGGCATCCAGTCCGTGCTCATGCGGTCTGTCCTGACCTGCGAGACCCGCCACGGCATCTGTGCCCTGTGCTACGGCTTCAACCTGGCCGAACACAAGCTGGTCGACATCGGCGAGCCGGTCGGCGTCATGGCCGCCCAGTCCATCGGTGAGCCCGGCACGCAGCTGACCCTGCGGACCTTCCATATCGGTGGTACGGCCAGCCGTATCGTCGAGCAGACGGTCAAGCAGGCCGTGGCCCCGGGTAAGATCGTCTTCAACGACGACGTGAAGCTGGTCAAGGATCCCGAGGGCAACATGGTGTCCATCGGTCGCAAGGGCGAGATCAACCTGGTGCTGGACTCCGGTATTACCCGTAGCCAGATGAACCTGCCCTACGGCGCCAAGGTCTTCATCAAGAAGAACGCCAAGGTCAATACCGGCGATCCCCTCTTCGAGTGGGATCCGTTCGCCAACTTCGTCCTGGCCGAGGATCCGGGCATCGTGGCCTTCAGTGGCATTATCGACGGCCTGACCCTCAAGGAGGATCTGGACGAGAAGACCCGCATGAAGCAGCCGGTCATCGTGGAAAGCGCCGACAAGTCGGTGCACCCGTCCATCCAGATCGTCAACAAGAAGACCGGCAAGAAGATGGCCGAGTACATCCTGCCCACGGGCTCGTTCCTGCTGGTGGAGGACGGCCAGGAAGTGGCCCTGGCGTCACAGCTGGCCAAGATTCCCAAGGAAGTGGCCCAGTCCGGTGATATTACCGGTGGTCTGCCCCGTGTGGCCGAGCTGTTCGAGGCCCGGCGTCCGCGCGAGAGTGCCATCGTCACCGAGCTGGACGGCGTGGTCGAGTTCCGCGGCACCACGCGCGGTCAGCGCAAGGTGGCCGTGGTGGGCGAGGGCGGCGCCGAGAAGGAATACACCATTCCGCACGGCAAGCACGTCCGGACCTACGAGGGCGAGCACGTGCAGGCCGGCGACCGGCTGACCGAGGGGCCCATCAACCCCATGGACATGCTGGCCATCAAGGGCCGTGAAGAGGTGCAGAAGTACCTGACCAACGCCGTGCAGGAGGTCTACCGCCTGCAGGGGGTGAAGATCAACGACAAGCACATCGAGGTCATCGTCAGCCGCATGCTGCGCAAGGTCATGATCCTCTCGTCGGGCGACACGCCCTTCCTCGAGGATGAGCAGGTCTTCAAGGCGGATGTGGAAGAGGCCAACCAGAACATCCAGGTCAAGAACATCGAGCTGCGCGCCAAGGGCGAGCCCGAGCTGGAGCCGGCCACCTTCGATCCCCTGCTGCTGGGCATCACCAAGGCCAGCCTGACCACGGACAGCTTCATCAGTGCGGCCAGTTTCCAGGAGACCACCCGGGTTCTGACCGATGCTGCGACGAAGAGCAAGCGGGACGAGCTGCGCAGCCTCAAGGAAAACGTGATCATGGGGCACCTGATCAGCGCCGGTACCGGTCTGTCGGAGTTCAAGCACCTGGCCGTGGAGGAACCCGCGGACGAGGACGAGCGGATTATCGACGGGATCCACCAGCATGAGCTGGTGACCGCCGCCGCTGCCGAGGCCGCCGCCAATGCGGAAGCCATGGTCCTGGAAGAGGAGGCGGGCGCCGAATAGGGCGTTTGCCGGCCATTGAGACCGGGTTTTCCCCGGCGGTCCCCGGATCGTCAGGGGAGAACCCGGTTTTTTTTGAACATGGGTGGGCAATTCGGGGTCGGATTCCGGCCAGGCATTTTCCCTGTAATCGTCCAAAACCCTTAAAAAAACGCCGGATTCCTTGACAAAGGACCGACCTGCGGTTAATGTTCCCGATCCATGACGGCAGCCAAAGCAGGTTGCCGTGGTGTTTGATTGCGTCAAAATGTTGAATTATAGTCTGGTCCGGGACTGCTACCTTATTACGGCAGGCGGACATAGATGGCAGGAGACTGAAGTTGCCTACACTGAATCAGTTGGTTCGCAAGGGTCGCAAGCCCCAGGTCAAGAAGAGCAATTGCCCGGCCCTGCAGGCCTGTCCCCAGCGCAAGGGTGTTTGCACCCGCGTCTATACCCAGACGCCCAAGAAGCCCAACTCGGCGCTGCGTAAGATTGCTCGTGTCCGGCTGACCAACGGCATCGAAGTCACCGCCTATATCCCCGGCGAGGGTCATAACCTGCAGGAGCACAGCATCGTGCTGGTGCGGGGTGGCCGGGTCAAGGATCTGCCGGGTGTGCGCTACCACATTATTCGAGGCACCCAGGATGCCAGCGGCGTCGACGATCGTCGCCAGGGGCGTTCCAAGTACGGTGCCAAGCGGCCCAAGGCCTAATTGGCCGGCTGCATCGGTCGCCAAGGACGGCGGCCGCAGGAATCAGGCGCCTCTGGTATTTCGACCAAGCGCCCAGGAAAAGAGTGAAACAGGCTGGATTTCCGGCCGCAATGACTGAAAAGTCTGCAGGAGAAATAGAATGTCGCGTCGCAGGTCTCCCGAAAAGCGTGAAATGATAGCCGACCCCCGGTTTGGTGACTTCATGGTTACCAAGTTCATTAACTACTGCATGAAGGACGGCAAGCGGAGCGTCTCCGAGAAGAGTTTTTATTCGGCCCTGGAGATGGTCAAGGAGAAGAGCGGTCAGGAAGGCATCGAAGTCTTTCGGACAGCTCTGAACAATGTCAAACCCAGTGTTGAAGTGAAGTCCCGTCGTATCGGTGGAGCCACCTATCAGGTGCCCGTCGAAGTTCGGGCCGAGCGTCGGACCCAGCTGGCCATGCGCTGGCTCATTGGTTTCGCTCGCAGCCGCCCCGAGAACACCTTTGCGGAACGTTTGGCGGCTGAGTTGATGATGGCGAGCAAAAACGAAGGACCGTCTATCAAGAAGCGCGAAGACACACACCGAATGGCTGAAGCGAACCGTGCGTTCGCCCACTGCCGCTGGTAAGGGTCCCTCTCGTTCGCCGACAAAAGCGCTCAGGAATAGCGTAGTTTGCATATCTCAATAGCCTGAAGTTTTTTCCATGCGCAAGGATGTGCTGGAGATATAGGCACTGGTGACGTACTGCCCTCAGGGGTTATGTGCGCGTTGTTTGTGTGGATCCGGGTTGTTGGCCTCCGCGGAGGCTGGGTCCGGGTTCCGTCTGGGAGTTGTCGTGTCTCGTACTGTCGCGTTGGATATGGTCCGCAACATTGGGATCATGGCTCACATCGACGCCGGCAAGACGACGACGACTGAGCGGATTCTCTACTACACGGGTCGGGTTCACCGGCCTGGGAATGTGGATGATGGCGCCACCCAGATGGACTACATGGAGCAGGAGCGGGAACGTGGGATCACCATCACGTCGGCCGCCACGACCTGCCTGTGGAGAGACCACCAAATCAACATCATCGACACCCCGGGTCATGTGGACTTCACCGCTGAGGTGGAACGCAGCCTGAGGGTGCTGGACGGCGCGGTGGCCGTCTTCTGCGCGGTGGGCGGGGTTGAACCCCAGTCCGAAACCGTGTGGAAGCAGGCCGACAGGTACGGAGTGCCCCGCATCGCGTTCATCAACAAGATGGACCGGTTGGGGGCCGACTTCGACACCGCCGTCGCCAGCATGGTCGAACGCCTGGCGGCCCGGCCGCTGCCCGTGAATCTGCCCATCGGGGTGGAGGACAGCTTTCGGGGCGTGGTCGACCTCCTGGAAATGAAGGCCCGGATCATGAACGAAGAAGATCTGGGCGCCACTTTCCGGACGGAGGAGATCCCCGCCGACCTTCTTGAGCGGGCCGAAATGGCGCGTACCGAGATGGTGGAAGCGGTGGCCGAGGTCGATGAAGAGGTGATGGATCTTTTCCTGGCAGAGGAGGAGATCACGGTCCCGCAGCTGGTCGCGGCCATCCGCCGCGCCACCCTGGCCGGGGAACTGGTTCCGGTGTTTGCCGGATCGGCCCTGAAGAACAAGGGTGTCAAGGCTGTGATGGACGCCATCGTGGACTTTCTGCCTTCCCCTCTGGATCGTCCGCCCGTCGAGGGCGTGGATGCCGAGGGAGAGGTGGTTGGGTCCCGGGCCCCGAGCGACGATGAACCGTTCGCCGCGCTGGCCTTCAAGATCCTGGCGGACCCCTTCGCGGGGCGGCTGGCTTTCCTGAGGGTGTACAGCGGAACGCTGCAGGCGGGCAAGACGGTCATCAACGTCAAGACGGGCAAGCGGGAGCGGATAAACCGGTTGTTGCGGATGCACGCGGACAAGCGGGAGGATCTGACCGAGGTTCGAACCGGCGACATCGTCGCTGCGGTGGGCTTCAAGGAGATCCGCACCGGGGACACCCTGACCTCTGAAGGCGGGGCCCTCCTCCTGGAGGAGTTGCTTTTTGCCGAGCCGGTGATCTACATGGCCATCGAGCCCCGGACGAAGGCGGACCAGGATAAACTGGGCGCCGCGCTGGAGGCTCTGGCTGACGAGGATCCCTCCTTCCACGTGAAGAAGGACCCGGACAGCGGGCAGACGGTGATCTGGGGGATGGGTGAGCTTCACCTGGAAATCCTCGTGGATCGGTTGCAGAGGGAGCACAAGGTCGCCTGCAACGTGGGGCGGCCGCAGGTGGCCTACCGCGAGACGGTCACCAAAGAGGTTGTGTCCCGGGCGGAGTACAGTCGCGATGCGGCTGGGAAGACGAACTTCGCCAAGGTTGAGTTGACCATCGAGCCGGGGAAGTACGGAACCGGATTCGAGTTTGTCAACGAGGCCGGTCCGGGTCAGGTCCCGGCGGAATTCGTTCCGTTCGTGGCCGATTCGGCGGAGCAGGCCTGCGGAACAGGCGTGCTGGCGGGTTATCCCCTGGTGGATATGCGGGTCCGGTTGACGGGCGGCGCGTTCGAAGAGGGGGAATCCACGGAGATGGGGTTCAGAAACGCGGCCGTCAGTGCCCTCTGGGATGGCGCGAAGGACGCGGGGCCCGCACTCCTGGAGCCGGTCATGGCGGTGGAAGTTGTCGCCCCGGCCGAGTTCCTCGGGGACATCACCGGGCACTTGAATTCCCGGCGGGGCCGGGTCACCGGAATGGAGCAGCGGCGCAACGACCAGGTCGTGCACGCGGAAGTTCCCCTGGTGGAAATGTTCGGTTACGCGACACAGTTACGCTCGTTGACCCAGGGGCGGGGCGTATTTTCGATGCAGTTGGCACGGTACAACAAGGTACCGGACAAAATAGCCGCAGAAATCACGCGGCTTTACGCAGGGGCGTAGAAAAACGCCGCTTTTCAGGAGGTAGCCAGGAATGGCGCGCGAAAAGTTTGAAAGAAACAAGGATCATGTGAACGTCGGTACCATCGGTCACGTGGATCATGGCAAGACCACGCTCACTGCGGCAATCACCGAGATCCTGTCCAAGAAGGGTCTGGCTGATTACACGCCCTTCGATCAGATCGACAAGGCTCCCGAAGAGCGCGAGCGTGGTATCACCATCGCGACCGCCCACGTGGAGTACCAGAGCGAGACCCGTCACTATGCGCACGTTGACTGTCCCGGTCACGCTGATTATGTGAAGAACATGATCACCGGCGCGGCCCAGATGGACGGCGCTGTGCTGGTCGTTTCGGCGGCCGACGGCCCCATGCCCCAGACCCGCGAGCACATCCTGCTGGCGCGTCAGGTCGGCGTTCCCTACATCATCGTGTTCATGAACAAGGTGGACATGGTGGACGACGAGGAGCTGCTGGAGCTGGTCGAGATGGAGATCCGTGAGCTGCTGGACGTCTACGAGTTCCCCGGCGACGACACGCCTATCATCCGCGGCAGCGCGCTGAAGGCCCTGGAGAGCGGCGACCCGGATGCCGAAGAAGCCAAGTGCATCTTCGAGCTTCTGGATGCCCTTGACAGCTACATTCCGCTGCCGGAGCGCGACCTGGACAAGACGTTCCTGATGCCCGTGGAGGACGTGTTCTCCATCAGTGGCCGTGGAACGGTGGCCACCGGTCGTATCGAGCGCGGTATCGTCAACACCGGCGACAAGGTCGAACTGGTGGGTATCCGCGACAATCAGAGCACCGTTTGCACGGGTGTCGAGATGTTCCGGAAGATTCTGGATCAGGGCCAGGCCGGCGACAACGTTGGTCTGCTGCTCCGCGGCATGAAGAAGGACGATGTCGAGCGCGGCATGGTCATCTGCAAGCCCGGCAGCGTGAAGCCGCACACGAAGTTCGAGTGCGAGGTCTATATCCTGACCAAGGAAGAAGGCGGCCGTCACACGCCGTTCTTCACCGGCTATCGTCCCCAGTTCTACTTCCGGACCACGGATGTGACTGGTAACGCGGCCCTCCCCGACGGCGTGGAGATGGTCATGCCCGGCGACAACATCAAGATGCAGGTCGAACTGATCACGCCCATCGCCATGGAGGAAGGCCTGCGTTTCGCGATTCGCGAAGGCGGCCGGACCGTGGGTGCCGGCGTGGTTGCCAAGATTCACGAGTAGGGATCACGACGGGAGGGCTTCGGCTCTCCCGTCAACTTAAATGCCAGAGTACGCACGCGACAGGTGAGCAGACGCGCCGCCCGGCGGCCCGAAGCTGGAGTAGCCATCGCGAAGGAGAGAACGTGGCTCGACAGAAGATTAAAATCAGGTTGAGGGCTTACGAGCCCGCGGTCCTGGACCGCTCGGCGGAAGTCATCGTGGCGACCGCGCTGAAGACCGGTGCCCTGGTCAGGGGTCCGATTCCCTTGCCCACCAAGAAGAGCATCTACACGGTCCTGCGCGGCCCGTTCGTTGACAAGAAGTCCCGTGAACAATTCGAAATGAGGATTCACAAGCGTCTGATCGAGATCGAGAACTCGACTCCCCAGACCACGGAATTCCTGAAGAAGCTGACCCTCCCGGCCAGCGTGGATGTCGAGATCAAGGTCTGATTCCACTGCGTGGAGCGGTAGTTAAGGGAGCATGGAAAAATGATCGGTTTGATTGGCAAGAAACTCGGTATGACCCGGCAGTTCAATGAGGACGGTCGCAGCATTCCCGTGACGGTTATCCAGGCGGGACCCTGTGTGATTACCCAGGTCAAGAACGAGAAAAGCGACGGCTACAGTTCCGTCCAGATGGGCTTCGGTGCCAAGAAGCCCAAGAACACGCCCATGCCCATGCAGGGCCATTTCCGCAAGGCCGGGACCGACCCTCTGCGGACCGTTGTCGAGTGGCCGGTTGAGGAAGATCACGGGCTGAACCTGGGTGACACGGTTGACGTGTCCATCCTGGCCGAAACCCAGGTGGTTGACGTCACCGGAACGACCAAGGGGCGCGGCTTCGCCGGCACGATCAAGCGGCACGGCCAGCACCGCGGTCCCGCCAGTCACGGTTCAAAGAACGTGCGGGCCATGGGTTCCATCGGTATGCACACCTTTCCGGGCCGAGTAATGCCGGGCAAGGACATGCCTGGTCACTACGGTGCCAAGCGTGAAACGAAGAAGAATCTCCAGGTGGTCGCCGTGGATCAGGAACGGAATCTCGTTCTGGTCAAGGGCAGCGTGCCTGGTCACAGGAACGGTATCGTTTTTATTCGGGCCAGCAGGTAATCCAGCATCGGGTCCGCTGGGACCGGAAAGCGACGAGGTAGGGAAATGGCAACGGCAAAACTCTACAGTGCGAGCGGCGAAAAGAAGGGTACGGTGGATCTTCCCGCCAGCCTCTTTGAGCAGCCCGTGCACAAGCAGGCCCTCTACGAGGCCGTGCGTAACTATATGGCCAACCAGCGCCAGGGGACGCACGACACTCTGACCAGGGCTGAAGTCAAGGCGTCCACGGCAAAGCTGTACCGGCAGAAAGGCACCGGGCGCGCCCGGGCCGGTTCCGTCGCCAGTCCCACCCGTGTGGGTGGCGGTGTCGCCTTTGGTCCCCATCCGCGGGACTACAGCTACAAGATGCCCGTCAAGGTCAAGCGTCTGGCCCTCAAGAGCGCCCTGAGCGACCGGGCCGACCACGACCGGGTGTCCGTGATCGAGGATTTCGAAATGGAGGCCCCCAAGACGGCCACCATGGCCAAGCTGCTCGGCGGCCTGGAGCTGGAAGGCCGGCACACCCTTGTGGTGCTGCCTGCCGGCAGCGATGTCCTTTATAAGTCCATCCGGAACATCCAGGGTGTCCGGGTGCTGCGCTCCCACGAGCTCAACGCCTATACCATTCTGTGGGCTGACAACCTGGTGTTCACCCAGAATGCCCTGAACGGGGCCGAGGAGGTGTTCGGGTCATGAAGGACTTGAGCAAGGTCATCAAGCGGCCCATGGTCACCGAGCGTGGCAACGACATGCGGGAGATGAACAACCAGTACATCTTCCAGGTGGCGCCGGAGGCCAACAAGCACGAGATCCGTCAGGCCGTGGAGCATTTCTTCGGCGTGAAGGTAACGGGCGTGCGCACCATGAATTATCGCGGCAAGATCAAGCGGATGGGACGGTTCGCCGGTAAGCGGGCGGACTGGAAGAAAGCCATCGTGACCCTGGCCAAGGATGATTCCATCGATCTGTTCGAGATCGTGTAGCGACTGGACAGTTCGACAAGTATAGCCGAGAGGATCGGCTGATAAAATTCCCGATAGGATAGACGTGCCGGCGGAGACGGATTCGCCAGGCAGGGGAGTTGAAGGAAATGGCTATCAGAAAACTCAAGCCCGTGACACCGACCCAGCGGTTCCGGACCGTCGCGGACTTCAGCGAGATCACGCGGACCGAGCCCGAAAAGTCGCTGCTCGAGCCCCTCAACAAGTCCGGCGGACGTAACAACCGCGGACGGATGACCGTGCGGCATCGCGGTGGCGGCCACAAGCGCCGGTATCGCAAGATCGACTTCAAGCGCAACAAGCACGAAGTGCCCGCCAAGGTGTTCAGTGTCGAGTACGACCCGAACCGGAGCGCGCGCATCTGCCTGCTGCACTATGCCGACGGCGAGAAGCGTTACATCATCTGGCCCAAGGGTGTTCAGGTCGGGGATCAGATCCTCGCCGGGCCCGCGGTCCCGTTCAACCCGGGCAACGCCCTCCCCCTGGAGAGCATTCCCCTGGGTACGCTGGTGCACAACATCGAACTGAACATCGGCAAGGGCGGCCAGATGGCCCGCAGTGCCGGCAGCTTCGCCCAGGTCATGGCCAAGGAGGGCGACTATGTCACCCTGCGCCTGCCCAGCGGTGAGGTTCGCATGGTTCACCGTCGTTGCTACGCCACCATCGGTGAAGTCGGCAACGCCGAGCACGAGAACGTCGTCAGCGGCAAGGCCGGACGCACGCGCTGGTTGGGCCGTCGGCCCAAGGTGCGCGGTGTGGCCATGAACCCCGTCGATCACCCGCATGGTGGCGGCGAGGGTCGCACCAGTGGCGGCCGTCATCCGGTCAGCCCCTGGGGCATGCCGACCAAGGGATTCAAGACCCGCCGGAAGCAGCCTTCGGATGCTTTCATCGTGCGGCGTCGCAAGATCAAGAAGAAGTAGCGTTACGGCCCAAGGGCGTTTTCGGAGGAAGAGGATCAGATGTCAAGATCAGTCAAAAAGGGACCCTTCATTGAGGAATCCCTCCTGGCCAAGGTCGAGAACATGAACGCCAAGAACGAGAAGCGGGTCATCAAGACCTGGTCACGTCGTTCGACCGTCGTTCCCGAGTTCCTGGGCCATACGATTGCCGTTCACAACGGCAAACAGTTCGTGCCCGTGTACATCCAGGAAAACATGGTGGGACATAAACTCGGTGAGTTCGCGCCTACGCGCACCTACCGTGGTCACACCAGCAAGAAGTAACCGGAGGTTATGCCAATGGAGGCACGTGCCGTCTCCCGTTTCATCCGGGTCTCCCCCCGCAAGGCCCGGCTTGTCGCCGACCTGATCCGGGGCAAGAGCGTCGACGAGGCCATGGGCATTCTTGCCCTGACCCCGAAGAAGGCTTCTCCCATTCTGCGGAAGACCGTTCTTTCGGCCTCCGCGAACGTCAAGTTCAAGAATGACGGGGGAGCGCCCATGACCGATGCCGACATCTTCATCTCGGAGATTCGGATCGATGAGGGTCCCACGCTCAAGCGGATTCGTCCGCGGGCCCAGGGACGCGCTTTTCGGATCAACAAGCCGACGAGCCACATCAAGGTCATTGTGACCGCCAACGTCTAGTTCGGCGGCGAAGAGAGTTTATGTTCAGCCGCTGGCTGATTTGATCGAGAGGCTGCCCTGCGTCCTTCGGGACGAGGCAAAGGAAGGAAGACCATGGGTCAGAAGACACATCCGATCGGATTCCGGTTGGGAATCGTGAAAGACTGGAATTCCAGCTGGTTCACCGACAGGCATTTCGCCGACTGGTTGAACGAGGACATGCTGCTGCGCAAGTACGTCATGGCGCGTGTCGGGAATGCCGGTGTCGAGTCGGTCAAGATCAAGCGCTTTCGCGAGAAGGTGAACATCATCATCGCGACCAGCCGCCCCGGTGTCGTTATCGGCAAGAAGGGGACCAAGGCTGACCAGCTTCGTGCGGAACTGCAGAAGATGATCGGCAAGAACGTCAAGCTGGACGTGGAAGAGGTCAAGAAGCCCGAACTGAGCGCTCCGCTGGTGGCCGATCACATCGCCCAGCAGCTGGTCGGTCGGGTGGCTTTCCGCCGCGCCATGAAGAAGTCCATCGCCACCGCCATGCGGATGGGTGCCAAAGGCATCAAGATCCGTTGCGCCGGTCGTCTGGGCGGCGCCGAAATGGGCCGCATCGAGACCTACCACGATGGCAGTGTGCCCCTGCATACCCTGCGGGCGGACATTGATTACGGCACGGCCACGGCGCGTACCCAGTACGGTGCCATCGGCGTGAAGGTCTGGATCTGCAAGGGTGAGATTTTCCCGAGCGAATTCAAGGCCCAGTTGCGCAAGCAGGTTGTGGAGCAGCGGGCCTAGGGCCGGCTCATCATAGAAGACTGGGGGCGGCGGAAGAAGCCGCCCCGCAAGCAGAGGAACACGTACCATGTTGATGCCAAAGCGCACAAAGCACAGGAAAGTGATGAAGGGCAAACGCCGGGGTATGGCCCGTCGTGGCGCCACGATTGCTTTTGGTGATTACGGCCTGCAGGCCCTGGACAACGGTTGGATTTCCAGCCGTCAGATCGAGGCCACTCGTATCGCCATTACCCGTAAGATGAAGCGTATGGGCCAGGTTTGGATCCGCGTCTTTCCGGACAAACCCATTACCATGAAGCCTGCGGAAACCCGCATGGGTAAGGGTAAGGGAGCTCCGGAATACTGGGTTGCCGTTGTCAAGCCCGGCCGGATTCTGTTCGAGATCAACGGCGTGGACATTGAGTCGGCGAAGAAGGCCCTGAGCCTGGGTGCCGCCAAGCTGCCGTTCAAGACCCGTATCATCAGTCGGGGAGACTAGAGCCATGAAGAAAGCCCATGAACTGCGGGACCTGCCCGTCGAGGAGCTTGAGGCTCTTGCGACGGAAAAGTCCGAAGAGCTGATGAACCTGAAGATCCAGCTCAGCATGCACCAGGTTGATAACCCCCTGAAGGTGCGCGAAGCGCGTCGGCAGATCGCGGTTATCAAGACCGTTATCACTGAGAAGAAGGCCGCCCTCTAGGGTTGCGTATGACCCCCGGTCCGACGGACGGGTCAAGGAGAAGGAAAGATGGGAAACACGGATAGAAACATGCGAGCGGTACGGATTGGTCAGGTCGTCTCCGACAAGATGAACCAGACCGTGGTTGTGAAAGTCAGCCGCCGGTTTCCGCATCCTCTGTACAAGCGGATTATTACTCGCACAGCCAAGCTCGTGGCTCATGACGAATCGAACGAATGCAACATCGGTGATGTCGTCAAGGTCATGGCCACCCGTCCCCTCTCCAAGACCAAGCGCTGGCGGGTTGCGGAGATTCTCGAACGGGCCAAGTAGTCCGGAGGAATGAAGATATGATTCAGGAAACAACAAGATTGACCATCGCGGACAACTCGGGCGCCAAAATCGTCGAGTGCTTCCGCGTGCTGGGTGGCACTCGCCGGCGTTACGCCCGCGTGGGTGACATCATTGTGGCGGCCGTCAAGTCGGCCATCCCCAACGGCAACGTCAAGAAGGGGCAGGTCGTGAAGTGCGTGGTCGTGCGGACCCGGAAGGAAATCGGCCGCAAGGACGGTTCCTACATCCGGTTCGGCGACAACGCCGCGGTGATCCTCCAGGAGGAGAGCCAGGAACCGGTGGGTACCCGCATCTTCGGCCCGGTGGCCCGGGAACTGCGCGACAAGAAGTTCATGAAGATCGTCTCGTTAGCGCCGGAGGTTCTGTAATGAGGATCAAGAAGGGCGACATGGTCAGGGTCATGTCCGGCAACGATCGCGGCAAGGAGGGGAAGGTCCTCAAGGTCTTTCCGGACTCCGGTCGCATCATCGTCGAGAAAGTCAGCCTGATCAAGCGGCACACCAAGGCTAGCAAGGACGTGCCCCAGGGTGGGATCATCGAAAAAGAAGGTCCCATCAACGCTTCGAACGTGATGTTGGTCTGCCCCAATTCCGGCAAGCCGACCCGTATTGGCAAAGACATTCTGTCCGACGGCAGTCGCGCCCGCGTTAGCAAACGCAGCGGCGAGATGCTGAACGACTAGCGGTCGGTGGGAGGAATACCAATGGCTGCCACAGAACCCCGGATGCGGGAAAACTACAAACAGGACGTGACCACCGCCCTGCAGGAGAAGTTCGAGTACTCAAGCTCGATGCAGATCCCGAAGCCGGTCAAGGTCGTCATCAACATGGGCATGGGCAAGGCGCAGGCCAACCCCAAGCTTCTCGAGTCCGCCGTGGCCGAGCTGGAGACCATTACCGGTCAAAAGCCCGTCAAAACGCGGGCCCGCAAGTCCATCTCGAACTTCAAACTTCGGGAAGGCATGGAAATCGGGGCCAGGGTCACACTGCGCGATGTGCGCATGTGGGAATTCCTGGACCGCCTGATCAACGTCGCGTTGCCCCGTATCAGGGACTTTCGCGGCGTCTCGACCCGCCTGAGCGGGAATGGGGACTATACGCTGGGCCTCAAGGACCAGCTGATCTTCCCCGAGATCGACTACGACAAGGTTGATGAGCCGCGGGGCATGAACATCACGATCGTGACAACCGCGAAAAACGATGAAGAGGGACGCGAGCTGTTGCGTCTGCTGGGAATGCCGTTCCGGCGTTAAGAAGGAGATAAGATAGTGGCCAGGAAAGCATTGATTGCCAAGGCCCAGAGGAAGCCCCGCTTCAAGGTGCGGGCTTACAACCGGTGCCGCCGTTGCGGACGGCCCCGGGGCTACATCCGTAAGTTCGGCATCTGCCGTATTTGTTTCCGTGAACTCGCGCTTAAGGGCGATATCCCGGGTGTCACCAAGTCGAGTTGGTAGAGCGAACCAGGAGCTGATGTAATGAGCATGACCGATCCCATTGCGGATATGCTGACCCGCATCCGGAATGCCACACAGGCTGGCCACCGGAAAGTAAACGTACCCGCTTCCAACCAGAAGCGGAGCCTGGCTGAACTGCTTAAGAAGCAGGGATACATCGAAAGATTCGAAGAGCTCGATGAGACCGCCCAAGGGACTCTGCGCCTCACCCTGAAGTATTACAACAGGGACGGCAGCAGGACCGGCGTCATCGAGGGCATCCAGCGCGTAAGTCGCCCCGGACGCCGTATTTTCGCCGGTAAGGACAACATTCCCAAGGTGTGCGGCGGGTATGGAATCTCCATCCTGTCCACGAACGAGGGAATTCTCACGGGGCACCAGTGTCGGATGCGTGGCATCGGCGGCGAAGTGCTCTGCGAAGTCTGGTAAGAAACCGGCTGTAGTAACCAGCGGAGGAATGATCAATGTCGCGCATCGGCAAGAACCCGATTCCCATCCCCGCCGGGGTGACCGTCAAGATCGACGGAAACACCTCGACCGTGAAGGGACCCAAGGGTGAACACAAACAGCACATTCCGAGTGGACTCCTCTTCGAGGAGAAGGACGGAATGCTGACCGTGAACCGGTCGGATGAGAGCAAACCCATGATCGCCAAGCACGGCCTGGTCCGGGCGTTGATCGCCAACCAGGTTACCGGTGTCACTGAGGGTTTCGCCAAGAAGCTGGAAATCATCGGCGTGGGTTACCGTGCCGCCGTGAAGGGAAAGGTCCTGGATCTGCAGCTGCAGTTCAGCCACCCGGTGGAATACCCCATCCCCGACGACATCAGCATCAACTGCCCCGACAACACGCACATCGAAGTGTCTGGTGTCGACAAGCAGCGGGTGGGACAGGTCGCGGCCGAGATTCGCGCTTACCGTAAGCCCGAGCCCTATAAGGGTAAAGGTATCCGTTACGAGGGTGAGCAAGTCGTCAGAAAGGCCGGCAAGGCGGCCGGCAAGTAAGACCGCCTGTGGTCGGAAGGTGACGAGCAATGATTAATTTGAGCAGGAAACGTCGTTTGCAGAGGCAGAAGCGGAAGGCCAGTATCCGCAAGAAGCTGAGTGGAACGGCCGAACGGCCCCGGGTGTCCGTCTTCCGGAGTCACAAGAGCATTTACGCCCAGGTTGTCAATGACGACGAGGCCGTAACCCTCTTTGCGTCCGATGCGAAGAAGGCCGGCGCCGTCGAGGCACCCGAAGGCGTCACCGGCAAGTGTGCCGTTGCCTACAGCGTGGGCCGGGCCATTGCCGAACAAGCCAAGGAAAAGGGGATTGCAGCCATGGTCTTCGACCGCAGCGGCTATCTCTATCACGGGCGTATTGCTGCCCTGGCCCGCGGGCTCAGGGACGGCGGAATCGAAGTCTAAGGTTTTCCGGCCCAAGCCGGCAGACAGGACAGGAGCAGATTTCTGATGGCGGATTTTTCAAACAACCAGAGACCCGGCGGCCCTGGTGGCCCCGGTGGACGTGGACCCGGCGGACCCGGCGGACGTGGACCTGGCGGACCTGGTGGGCGTGGCCCCGGCGGTCCCGGTGGACGCGGTCCCGGTGGACCCGGTGGACGTGGCGGACGCGGTGGGCGTGACGGTCGGGACCAGGGTTCCGATATGCACGAGAACGTGATCAACATCAATCGCGTGGCCAAGGTCGTTAAGGGTGGTCGTCGTTTCAGCTTCAGTGCCATCGTCACTGTTGGTGACGGCAAGGGCAAGGTTGGCGTCGCCATGGGCAAAGCCAACGAAATCGCCGATGCCATCCGCAAGGGCGGCGAGGCGGCCCGTTTGGCCCAGATGACCGTACCCATGCTGGGTGAGACGATCCCGTACCAGGTGATCGGGCGCTTCGGTGCCAGCCGCGTGCTGCTCAAGCCCGCCGCCCCCGGTACCGGTGTGATCGCCGCCGGCGGCGTGCGTGCCATCCTGGAAGCGGCCGGCGTCAAGAACATCCTGACCAAGCAGCTTGGTTCCAGAAATCCGAACAACGTGGTCAAGGCCACCATGGACGGACTGAAGCAGCTGCGCACCGTGGACCAGTTCGCCGCCAAGCGCGGTCTGACTGTGCCCGAGGTGCTGGGCCTGGAGAAGAAGGCTGCCCCGGTGGAGCCCAAGGCCGAGGCCGAGGTCGAGGCGGAGCCCAAGGAGACTGAGAACAATGAGTGACACCAAGCTGGTCATTACCCAGACGCGCAGTGTCATCGGGCGACCCGAGAAGCACCGGCGCATTATCCGGGCCCTGGGCCTGAAGCGGAACCAGACCTCCGTCACCCATAACGATAGCCCCGCGATCCGCGGCATGGTGTTCAAGGTTCGCCATCTCGTGACCGTGGAAGAGGTGAAGTAGTCATGCTGAAGTTGAACAACATCGGTGCGCCCAAGGGCGCCAACCGGGACAAGAAGCGGCGCGGCCGCGGCATGGGCTCCGGCACCGGCAAGACCGGTGGCCGCGGGCACAAGGGCCAGAAGGCCCGTTCCGGCGGCGGCATCCCGCCGTGGTTCGAGGGTGGCCAGATGCCCCTGAACCGCCGGCTGCCCAAGCGCGGTTTCACCAACATTTTCAAGAAGGTTTTCCAACTCGTGAACCTGGACGATCTTGAAGCCCGCTTCGAAACCGGCGCCACCGTCAACGGTGCAACGCTGAAGGAAGTCGGCCTCATCAAGTACGCCGAACGTCCGGTCAAGCTTCTTGGCCGCGGCAAGGTGGAAAATTCGTTCAAGGTGGAAGTCGCCAAGGCCAGCAAGTCGGCCGTCGCCGCGGTGGAAGCCGCCGGCGGGTCGGTGACTGTCTCCGGTTGAGACCGGATTGGATAACCTTCAGCCAAAGGAATTCCTGCTGTGAATATCGCCGGCAGTTATAAAAGCATGTTCAGGATCCCGGAGCTCAAGCGCCGGATCCTGTTCACCGCCATGATTCTCCTGGTTTACCGACTGGGTGGACATATCCCCACGCCCGGCATCGACCGGAATGCGCTGAAGGCCTTCTTCGACGCGCAGTCCGGGTCCCTGATGGGTCTGTACGATATGTTCAGCGGCGGTAACTTGAGCAACGCCACAGTGTTTGCTCTTGGGATCATGCCCTACATCAGCGCCTCGATTATCTTCCAGCTGCTCCAGGCGGTTGTGCCTTACTTCGAGAAGTTGGCCAAGGAAGGCGAGGCCGGTCGCGCCAAGATCACGCAATACACCCGTTTCGGGACCGTGGCCCTGGCGTTGATCCAGTCCTTCAGCATGGCCGCCGGCCTGGAAGCCATGCCTGGCGGCATCGTGACCACGCCGGGTCTGGGTTTCAAGATCCTCACCGCCATCACCCTGACCGCCGGTACGATCTTCGTCATGTGGCTGGGTGAGCAGATCACCGAGCGGGGCATCGGCAACGGCATCTCGCTGATCATCTTCATCGGTATCGTGGCCCGCTACCCGATGGACATCCTGAATACCGGGCAGATGCTGGTCAGTGGCGACATGCACATCATCAAGGGAATCCTGATCGCGCTCTTCATGATCTTCGTGGTGGCGGGCATTATCGCCATTACGCAGGGGCAGCGAAAGATTCCGGTGCAGTACGCCAAGAAGATCGTGGGCCGACGGGTGTTCGGTGGAGCGGCCAGCTTCATCCCCCTGAAGGTCAACACGGCCGGCGTGATTCCCATCATCTTCGCCCAGTCGATCATCATGTTCCCCGGCACGCTGGGGGCCATTTTTCCGGACAGCGGGTTCTTCACCACGATGGGCATGCTGTTCAGGCCGCCGCATCCGGTCTACGTGATCGTCTACTCGGCCCTGATCATCCTGTTCGCCTACTTCTACACCGCGGTGATCCTGAACCCGGTGGATCTGGCGGACACCATGAAGAAGCAGAGCGGCTTCATTCCCGGCGTGCGTCCGGGCAAGAAGACCGCCGAATACATCGACCGGGTGCTGACCCGCGTGACCCTGCCGGGCGCCGTGTTCCTGGCCATCATCGCCATCCTGCCTGATCTGATGATCAACATGTTGAACGTGCCCTTCTACTTCGGCGGCACGGGGTTGCTGATCGTCGTGGGTGTGGCGCTGGATACCCTGCAGCAGATCGAATCGCACCTGGTCATGCGTCATTATGACGGTTTCATGACCAAGGGGCGTCTGCGGGCCAGGAGGTAGTCGGGTGAACATCGTCATCATGGGCCCTCCCGGAGTGGGTAAGGGCACCCAGTCACACGGCATTGTGGAGAAATTGAACATTGTTCATATCTCCACCGGCGACATCCTGCGGATGGCGATCCGACGCGGAACCGAGCTGGGCAAGAAGGTCAAGGTCGTCATGGACGCCGGGGACCTGGTCAGCGACGAACTGATGATGGAACTGATCAAGGAGCGGCTCTCCGAGGAGGACGCCCGGACCGGTTGGCTCCTGGACGGCTTTCCCCGCACGTATCAGCAGGCCATCGGCCTGATCGGCATGCTGGACGAGATCGGCCAGAAGATCGACAAGGTCCTGGTCATGAAGGCCCCGGCCGACACGATTATCCGGCGTTTGGCCGGTCGCATCACCTGCCGGGCCTGCAATGAGGTCATGAACCTCGTGGGATTCGGGTCCGGAACGCCCAAGTTCTGCCCGTTCTGCGGGTGTGACAAGGACTTGACCCGGAGCAAGTCGGCCCTGTACCAACGGGCCGATGATACGGAAGAAACGGTCCGGCACCGGCTGGAAGTCTTCCGGAAGAAGACCCTGCCGGCGGCCTGGCTGCTGGAAGAACGCTACGATCTGTCGGAAATCGACGGTCTGGGCGTGCCGGATGATGTGGCGCGGAGGATCGCCAGTGTCCTTTAGCCGGCAGAATATAAAGCTGAAGTCGGCCGATCAGGTTGACAAAATGCAGGCCAGCGCCGAGATTTTGGCTTCTGTGTTTCTGGAACTCCGCCAGGCCGTGGTGCCCGGCGTGACAACTCTGGAACTGGACCAGGTCATCGAGGCCAAAATTCGGGAGGCCGGGTGTATTCCCTCTTTCAAGGGATACCACGGATTTCCCGGTTCCGCCTGCATCTCCGTCAACGAAGAGGTCGTGCACGGGATTCCCGGCAAGCGTGTGTTGCTGGACGGGGACATCGTGGGCATCGACGTGGGCCTGATCATGGACGGCTGGCACGCCGACAGTGCTGAAACCCTCCCGGTGGGGGCCATCAGTGCGGAGACGGCCAAACTTCTGAAGGTGACCGAAGAGTGCCTCAAACGGGGCATCGCGGCCATCAAGCCGGGGGAGCGGATCTCGGTCATCGGGATCGCCGTGGAAAACCACGCCCGGCAGAACGGATTCTCCGTGGTGGAGAGCCTGGTCGGTCACGGCATCGGCCGCGACCTGCACGAGGATCCGCAGGTTCCGAATTTCCGCTGCTTCACCATGCCCGATCCGGTCATGGAGGAGGGGTTGGTCATCGCCATCGAGCCGATGATCAACGCCGGAGTCAAGACGGTGAGAACCGCTCGCGACGAATGGACAATCCTGACGTCCGACCGCGGCTTGTCCGCGCATTTCGAACATACCGTGGCCGTTACGGCCAACGGTCCCCGGGTTCTGACTCGCCGCGAGTCCGCTCTCGCGGGAATCTGAAAAGGCAGAAGGAATGGCCAAGGAAGAAGGAATCAGCGTAGAGGGAACAGTGGTCGAGGCCCTGCCCAATGCCATGTTCCGGGTCGAATTGGAAAACAAGCACGTGGTGCTGGCACACGTTTCGGGCAAGATGCGCATGCATTTCATCCGCATTCTGCCGGGAGACAAGGTGACGGTGGAATTGTCCCCCTATGACCTGACGCGGGGACGCATCACCTACCGTTACAAGTAGAGGCAAGGCGGCCGGGATGTTCCGGTCGGACGAGCCAGGAGGCAGAGTCATGAAAGTTCGTAGTTCGGTCAAGCCCATGTGCCCGAAATGCAAGATTATCCGTCGCAAGGGCGTGGTTCGTGTGATTTGTACCACACGTCGTCACAACCAGCGTCAGGGTTAGTTGGAAGAGATTCCCGAGGGCTCGACGGCGCCGTCCCCGGACGGATGACGAGACCGCGGGAGTCAAAACAGGACGAAAGGAGCCATGGTGGCACGTATTGCCGGTGTGGATATTCCTAACAACAAGAGAATTGGAACCTCGCTGACGTATATCTTCGGCATCGGGGACTTCAAGGCCAACGAGATCTGCTCCAAGATTCAGATCGACCCCGAGACCAAGACTCGGGATCTGACCGAAGAGCAGACCAGGGCCATTATTACGATTCTCGACAAGGAATATCAGGTGGAAGGTTCGTTGCGAACGACCCAAGCCATGAACCTGCAGCGTCTGATGGATATCGGATGCTATCGCGGCCTCAGGCACAGGCGCAAGTTGCCTTGCCGGGGTCAGAACACGAAGAACAACGCCCGCACGCGCAAGGGTCCCAAGGGCCGCCCCGGGGGCAAGAAGTAAGTCGAAAGGCCTGATGGTCTTTCAGGAGGTTAGACGTGGCGACTGCCAAAGACAAAAAAGGCAAAGCGCACAAGTCCAAGCGGAAGCTTGATTCGGTGGGCGTAGCCCATGTGAAGAGCAGCTTCAACAACACGCTTATCACCATGACCGACCTGCAGGGTAACGTCATCACCTGGTCGTCCGGCGGACACCAGGGTCGTTACAAGGGCAGCCGCAAGAGCACCGCTTTTGCCGCCCAGCTTGCAGCGCGTTTCTGCGCCCAGGAAGTCCTGGCCGGCGGAATGCGCAAGGTCGAAGTCTGGGTGAAGGGTCCCGGCAGCGGTCGCGAAGCGGCCGTTCGCAGTCTCAAGGCCGAAGGGCTTGAGGTTACCCGTATCAAGGACTGCACCGCTATCCCGCACAACGGCTGCCGGCCTACCAAACGGCGCCGCCTGTAGCAGGGATGATTCACCAGTCGAGCGGTCGCAACATGACGCGCCGTTCAGGAGGTTCTGAGTAATGGCCAGGTACACTGGGGCAAAGTGCAGACTTTGCCGTCGTGAGGGGATGAAGCTTTTTCTCAAAGGCGAGCGCTGCTACAGCAGTAGCTGTGCCATGGAACGTCGGCCCTACGGGCCCGGCGACCACGGCCGTCGCCGCGGGCGTAAACCCTCGGACTACAAACTTCAGCTTCGTGAGAAGCAGAAGGTCCGTGCAATTTATGGAGTTCTGGAGCGTCAGTTCCGCCTGTATTTCGCCGAGGCGAATCGCCGTCAGGGCGCGACGGGTGAGAACCTTTTCAATCTTCTGGAGAAGCGTCTCGACAGTGTCGTCTACCGCCTGGGTTTTGCGCCCAGCCGGTCGTCTGCCCGTCAGCTGATCCGCCACAACCACGTGGTTGTCGAAGGCGGCATCTGTGATATTCCCAGCCGTCAGGTGCGCGTCGGCCAGGCCGTCGCGATCCGGACCAAGAGCCAAAACATCCCCCAGGTTGTCGAATCCGTGAAGGACGCGGCCAAGCGCGATCGCCTGCCCTTCGTGGAGGCGGATGACAAGAAGCTGGAAGGCAAACTGCTTTCCGAGCCGCAGCTGAGCGATCTGCCCATCCCGATCCAGGAGAACCTGATCGTGGAGCTCTACTCGAAGTAAGGGTCAACCTGCCAGCAAGGGATGGAGAAGACTATGAAGTGGATCAATATGATGATGCCCGACGGGGTGAAGGTGGACCGGGACTCCCAGTCCGGTACCTTCGCCGAGTTGGAAATCTCCCCTCTGGAGCGCGGCTTCGGTCACACGCTGGGCAATGCCCTGCGGCGGACCCTGCTGTCCTCCATCCATGGACACGGTATCACCGCCGTCCAGATCGAGGGTGTCAAACACGAGCTGAGCACGGTTCCCGGGGTTCTGGAAGATGTCACCGACATCGTCCTGAACCTCAAGCAGGTGGTGTTCAACCTGTCCGACGCGCCGTCCGGATGGGGTACCATCGAGGCCAGCGGGCCCGGTCCTGTGACCGCCGGCCTCATTCAGGGACATCCGGAGTTCGAGGTCACCAACCCCGATCACCTGATCTGTACCCTGACCGAGAAGGAAAAGTTCAGCGCCCGCGTCTACATCGATACCGGTCGCGGCTATGTCGACCGTGAGTTGCATAACATTCCCGACGAGACCATCGGCATCATCCGCATGGACACGAACTTCAGCCCCGTGCAGAAGGTCAGTTTCCGGGTGGAGGACACGCGTGTCGGTCAGCGGACCGATTACGACAAGCTGGTGCTCGGTATCACCACCAACGGCGCCGTGCGCCCCGAGGATGCCATCGGCTTCTCGGCCAAGATCATCAAGGATCAGCTCCAGATGTTCATCAACTTCGACGAGGCGCCCATCGACGCCCAGGAAGTTGAAGTGAATCAGGAGCAGGAGCGGCTGGTGGAACTGCTTTCGCGCACCGTGGAGGAACTGGAGCTTTCGGTCCGGTCCGCCAACTGCCTGAAGTCGGGTCACATCAAGACCCTGTTCGACCTGGTTACCCGGTCGGAGCAGGAGATGCTGAAGTTCCGCAACTTCGGACGCAAGAGTCTGAACGAGATCTCGGAGATCCTCGAGGGCATGGAGCTCGGCTTCGGCATGTCCTTCGACCCTGAAATCGGGGATCTGGTCAGGGAAAAAACCAGCTCCTGAGTGGGCGCCACGCCGGACACGCCGCGAGGCATACTCCGGCCGACGGATAAAGGATGGAATGAGTCATGCGACACAATGTCAGCGGACGTAAACTGAACCGCACCCCGGCCCACCGGAAGATGCTTTACCGCAATCTGGTGACCTCGCTGTTCAAGCACGAACGCATCACCACCACGGTGCCCAAGGCCAAAGAGGCCCGCAAGGTCGCCGAAAAGCTGATCACCATGGCCAAGAACGGTGACCTTCACGCCCGCCGCATGGCGGCCCGCAAGGTCATGGAGCCGGCCGTGCTGCAGCGCCTTTTCGAAGAGATCGGTCCCCGTTACGCGGATCGTCCGGGCGGCTACACGCGCATCATGCGCATGGGCCCCCGCAAGGGCGACAACGCGGAACTGGCGATTCTCGAACTGGTGGACAACACCGCCAAGCCCAAGAGCCTGGACAGCAAGAAGCGCACACGGGCCCGTCGGATCCTCAAGGCCGAGGAAAAAGCCGAAGCCGCCGCCGCGCTGACCGAAACCGCCGAGACCGCCCCGGAGACCGAAGAGGTCGAAGAGGTGGAGGCCGTGGTCGAGGAGACGACCGAGGACGAGGAGAAGAAGGAGGACTAGCGTCCCCCTGCTTCGGCTCCGTCATCGCCTCCGGGATCGGTTGTTTTGACGACCGGTCTGACCGAAACCGATGCGGATGCCCGTCCCGTTTAGGGAGACCCCCTGCCAACCTGGCGGGGGGTCTTTTCTTTGGCGCTCCTGCCACGGCCGGTTCCGGGTGTGAAAGCCGGGAAGAAAGGGGGCCGCCCCCCCCAACATTATATTGCCCAACCCCCCGGAATGACCTAACTTCACCGGGACTAAAACGTGTTAAAAAGGCGCGGCGGGCACGCTGGCGCCGTTTTCCCATACCCGAAACTCCATGGAGGACCCCCCATGGCCGCACGGACGCTGTATACCGCCGGAATCACCGGTGTCGGGATGAGTTTTCCCGAAAAACGCCTGACCAACGCCGACCTGGAGAAACTGGTCGAGACCAACGACGAGTGGATCGTCGAACGTACCGGCATCAAGGAGCGCCGCATCGTCGAGGCGGGTGTGGGATCCTCCTTCCACGGCGCCAAGGCCGCCGAGCAGGCGCTGGAACACGCGGGTGTCAAGGCCGAGGACGTGGACCTGATCATCGTTCCCACGGTGACCCCGGACATGCTTTTTCCCGCCACCGCCTGCATCATCCAGGACATGATCGGTGCCAAGAAGGCCTGGGGTTTCGACCTCGAGGGCGCCTGCAGCGGTTTCATTTTCGCCCTGCAGAATGCCCGGGCCCAGATCGAGGCCGGCCATGCTGAGAAGGTGCTGGTCATCGGCAGCGAAGTCATGTCGTCCATCGTGGACTATACCGACCGCAACACCTGCATCCTCTTCGGGGACGGGGCCGGCGCCGTGGTGGTCGAACGTGTGGATGAGGCCCGCGGCGGCATCATCGACGCCATCAACCGGGTCGACGGCAGTGGCGGGAAATTCCTGTACATGAAGGCCGGCGGCAGCCTCAAGCCCGCCAGCCCCGAAACCCTGGCTGCCGGTGAACACTTCATCTACCAGGAGGGCCGCGACGTCTACAAGTTCGCCGTGCGCGGCATGGCCAACATCACCGCCGAGATCGTGGAACGGAACAATTTCACCGGCAAGGACGTTGACCTCTTCGTGCCCCACCAGGCCAACATCCGCATCATCGAGGCCGCCCAGCGCCGGGTGGGGCTCCAGGACAGTCAGGTCGGCCTGACCATCGACCGATTCGGAAACACCACCAGCGCCACCATCCCCAGCACCCTGAGGGTGGCCTACGACGACGGGCGCCTCAAGGAAGGCTCCCTGGTGGTTCTTTGCGCCTTCGGGGCGGGCTTCACCTGGGGCTCCACCCTGTTGCGCTGGACCGCGCCCTAGAGGACAGTTGACGGTATGATCAAGGTTGAGGGACTTTCCCGCCGCTACGGTCAGAGCTGGGCCCTGAGCGATCTCTCCTTTGAGGTCGGCCGGGGCGAGGTCGTGGGATTTCTGGGGCCCAACGGGGCCGGAAAATCCACCACCATGAAAATCCTGACCTGCTCCCTGGCGCCCACCCGCGGCACCGCGAGCGTGGCCGGCTTCGACGTCCTGGACCAGCCCCTGGACGTGCGCCGTCGTGTGGGATTCATGCCCGAGAACGTGCCCCTGTATCCCGACATGACCGTGACCGACCTGCTCGGCTTCGTGGCCGATATCAAGGGCGTGGCCGGGGCCGACCGCGCATCCCATTTGGCGGGCATCATCGCCCGGACCGGCCTGGACGACGTGCAGGGCAAACTCATAGGCGCCCTCAGCCACGGCTACCGCAAGCGGGCCGGACTGGCCCAGGCCCTCATCGGCGACCCGGATGTGCTCATCCTCGACGAACCCACCAGCGGCCTGGATCCCCATCAGATCGTGGAGATCCGCGAACTCATCAAAAGCTTCCGCGGGAAGCGCACCGTCCTGCTCAGCAGTCACATCCTGTCCGAGGTGAGCGCCACCTGTGAGCGCGTCCTCATTCTGGACAAGGGACGACTGGTGGGGGAGAACACCGCCGACCGGCTGGGCGAACTGGCCGCCGCCGACGGTGACGGCCAACCCCTGCAGCGGGTGGTCCTGTCCTGGGACGGGGACCGCGACGCCGTGGTGAAGGCCCTGAAATCCGTGGCCGGGGTCGACGACCTCATCGCCACCGACGGCGGGGCCGAAGTCATCATCGCCGGCAACCCGGTGGAAATCCGACCCCGTCTGGTGGAGTCGGTGCTGGCGGCCGGCGGGCGTCTGCAGAACATCCAGGACAGGGGGCCCACCCTGGAGGACATGTTCCTCCGCTTGACCGGGGCGGACCGCGAGGACGACCCCGAAACCCCGGAGGCGCGCTCATGAGACAGTTGCGCGCCATCAGCCGCCGGGAAATCGGCGCGTTTTTCCACAGCCCCATGTCACCGGTGATCCTGACCGGCTTTTTGATCATGGTGGGCCTGCTCTTCACCGTGACGCTGGTCAAGTACAGCGACCTGTCCCTGCTGGCCCTCAAGAGTCCCCGCGGCGGAACCTACGTGAACCTGGCGGAGGGGCTTGTGCGGCCCCTGGTCTCCACCATGGTCCTGCTGGTGGTGTTGCTCATCCCGGCGGTGACCATGCGCCTGTTCAGCCCGGAATTCCGTAGCGGGCGTTACGACCTGATCATCAGCTGGCCCGTGCCGGATCACACCTGGGTCTTCGGCAAGTGGCTCAGCGCGGCGGTCACTTCCGCGGTGATGCTCCTCACGGCGTCTCTCTATTTCTGGGTGGTCTGGTTCTTCCAGTCACCGGAGCTGGGACCGGTGCTGACGTCCACCCTGGGCCTGTTGATCATGGCCGGCGCCCTGGGGGCCTGGGGCACCCTGGCCTCGGTTCTTTACAGCCATCAGATGCTGGCCTACTTCCAGGCCCTGCTCCTGATCATCGGGTTCTTCATGGTGGGCCTGCTGGAACGGGCGTTGCCCGGGGTGTTCGGAGCCATCGCCCGAGAGCTGTCTTTCCTGTCCCACTTCGAGCGTTTCACCTGGGGCGTACTCGACAGCCGGGACCTGGTTTTCTTCGTCCTGGTCACGGCGGTGCCGCTGTTTATCGCCACCGCCGTCCTGGCGGGCCGTCGCCTGCCCGCGGGCAAGCGACCGGCCATCTGGACGCCGCCCCTGCTGGCGGTGGCCGCCTCGGTCGTGATCTACCTGCTGGCGCTCAACCTGCCGGTGACCTGGGACCTGACCACCAACAAGCGCTACAGCCTGGCGCCGCAGACCGTGCAGATCCTGGAGGCCCTGGCCGACGACCTGGACCGGCTCGAGGGTGTGGACGAAGTGACGGTGTACGGCTTCTACCAGCGGATCGATCCGGCCTACGACGCCACCGAGGTTCTGCTCAAGGCCTGCGCCCAGCATTCCAGTCGGTTCCGCTACCGCATGCTCGACCCGGAGGTGGAACTGGAGCAGGTGTACAAGTACGGGGTCACCGTGTCGCGGACCATCATCGTGGAAGCCGGTGACCGGTATTCCCTGCTGCTGCAGCCAGGGGAGAGCGCCCTGATCAACGCTGTCTATCGCCAGGTCAGCGGCACCCGCCCGGTGGTCTGTCATCTGCTGGGCCACGGGGAACACCTGCTGGACAGCGGTGAGCGGCCGGGCTACAGCAACTACGCCGCGGTGCTGTCCAGCCAGGGCTATGACCTGCGGCCCCTGTACATGTCCGAAATGGGCACGGTGCCCGCGGCGTGCGACGTGCTGATCATCGCCGGACCCCGGGTGGATCCGGACCCCAGTGAGATCGTGGCCATCGACGCCTTCCTGGCCCGCGGCGGCGCGGTGCTGGCCCTCTTCGATCCGCCCACGGCCGAGGCCTGGGCCACCTGGCTGAACACCTACCACCTGAAGCTGACGGGCGATGTGATCATCTCCGCGGACGGCGCCGGCAACCAGTTCGGCACCGGCCCGCGCACCGCCGTCATCACCGACGGTTATGGGGACCACGAAATCGCCCGCAGCCTCAAGGGCATTTCCACGCTCTTTCCCATGGCCCAGCCCGTGGGCCTGATGGGGGGCGAACCCGAAGGACATCTCAAGGGCGCCATCCTCATCACGAGCAGCGGCTACAGTTGGGCTGAAAGCGATCCGAACACCCGCTTCACCGGAACACCGGGCTACGACGACGGCGAGGACGCCCCCGGGCCCCTGCCCCTGGCGATCCTGCTGGAAATCCAGCCCGATCCGGAAGCCAGCCCGGGGCGCATGGTGGTCATGGGGAATTCCGAGTTTCTGTCCAACGCCAATCTGGGCCTGGGCGGCAATCGGGACCTGCTGCTGAACACGGTGGGATGGTTGGCCCGGGAGGAGTCGCTCATCGGTCTGCGGGGCAAGGATCGCCTGAACCAGCCCATCGTTCTGACGGACACCGCCCGCCAGGTCGTCTGGTTGGCCGCCCCGCTGGTCTGGCCCCTCTTCGTGGGCAGCCTGGCCCTGGTTGTCATGCTGCGCCACCGGCGCCGCAGCGGGAAATCCCATGCTTAACCGAACCGGGGCCGTGCCCCGATCCACGCTATATCTGGCCGCCGTCCTGGTGCTGGCCGCCGGGGCCCTGTTTCTCGCCCGCCGTGGGCAAACCGGACCGGACCATACCCTGGGCGGGCCGCTCTTTGCCGCGGACCCGGCCCAGGTGCAGTCCCTGCTGTTGACCAAGGGGCAGGCCCAGCACCGTCTGGAACGCACGCCCAGCGGCACCTGGACCCTCACCGGCGCCTACACGGACTTTCTGAATCAGGACGCCGTGGAGTCCCTGCTGGCCGACCTGGCCACCGCCACCGGCGGGCGGCTCCTGCCGGGCACCGAACCGGAAGACCGGCGCTACGGTTTCAACGGGCCGGGGGCCATGCGTCTGACCCTGATGGACAAGGACCGGACGACGGAAACCCTGGTCCTGGG
>Ga0209475_10000952_pt1 | contig 42933 bp, 40 predicted proteins | sample tdDd471_FD_187128 | JGI IMG/M metagenome (GOLD analysis project Ga0209475, IMG submission 187128) | Marine sediment microbial communities from the Atlantic coast under amendment with organic carbon and nitrate - tdDd47.1 (SPAdes)... | ecosystem: Environmental > Aquatic > Marine > Coastal >... | reverse complement strand
CAGGGGTCACCGACATGGCGGTGACATTGTAAGCATTACGGTACCGAAGCCTTTCAGGGTCTGCCTCCATGAGAGAAATCGCCGCCCTGAGAGCATCAGGCATATACATCATATCAAGCCTTGTGTCTTTTTTAAGATAACATTCATAATAACCACGGGAAAGGGCTTCATCGTACACCTCCACCGCATAGTCTGTGGTCCCTCCACCGGGAGACGTTGTATGAGAAACCAGTCCCGGGAAACGAAGTCCCCTGGTATCAGTGCCGAATATATTATGATAATAATCACAGAGAAGCTCCCCGGTACTTTTCGTAATGCCATAGATAGTGGCAGGACGCTGGATTGTTACCTGGGGTGTATCGACCAGGGGGGTCGAAGGCCCAAAGGCGCCAATTGAACTTGGGAAAAAAAGAGAGGCTCCGGATTCGCGGCACGCCTCAAGGAGGTTAATGAGACCGTCAACGTTTACCTTCCAGGCCATGAGGTGATTTTTTTCCGCAACTGCAGAAAGGATTGAGGCAAGATGATAGACCTGTCCAATTTCATAATCATTAAAAAGACTTTTTATATGAGAAACATCACAGCAGTCAATAAAAAGAAATGGCCCCGAGCTTTCAAGTTCACCAGAAGGAGGGTGTTTATGCCCGGCGGCAATCACATGGGAGTCACCATAGATTTTTCGAAGCTCCATGGTCAGCTCTGACCCGATTTGCCCCGTTGCTCCTGTGACTAGTATTTTTTTCATGACCCTTTCCAGTGACCTATCACCTTAAGTGTACAGAAAAAGGAATTGAATTTCAAAATTTTTAAGGAAGAGAAAGGTAATTAAAAAAAAGGTGCATCCCAGTATGCCCCTTCGTAAATCCTTAAGTTTTAGATATCCGGTAAACTGCGGCACCACCAGCCAGCGCATGACACAAAATGATTCTTTATGGTTGCTATCATGTCATAAGATAACAAGAAAATCAAATATCAACAGCTGCTCCTTTTATAGCGTCATCCTCTTTCCATGCCGTTTAGCAATGGCAATAGCTTCCCCCCAAGAATGCTGTACCGAAATAGCTCTTTCAACGCATTGCTCAACGCACAATAGACAATGGGTACAATCAATTGCTCGCACTGGCACAGATTTACCTTCATGCATTTCAAATACTTTCATGGGACAAACCGCTGCACATTTGCCGCAGCCGCTACACTCGTTGTCACGCACCTCAACAAATTTTCCCTTATGTACTATGTTTGTATCCCTGGAGAATTCGGGTAGAATTCTCCTCGCAAATTTCTGTGCTCTACGGCAGTCGCGCTCGTTTGGCCTGCCCACGTTCCCGCCACCAATGATAATATAAGGTCCTGTACAGTCGTAACCTCTACAGGAAAACTCGCCGATCAGCGGAACATTATTTTCTATGAGCGCCGCCTTGATTGTATTGTGATATTTTCCGACGATAGGCGCACCATGAGTAGAAAACACAAACACGTTTTGTTTTTGAGTTAGCCTCTTTGTTACCTCAATCAACTTTGGATGGTGTGCGGTAAAATATATTCCGCTCCCAAGACCGACGATATCGTATTTTGAAAGGTCGTTGTGTAGAGCTTGCTCAAAACCAATTACCTTGCAATTCAACGTTTTCGCCATCGCATTTGCAAGCTTAACGGTGTTTCCGTGATATAGTGTTTCGCAAATAATAACAATATTACGATTCATTTAAATAACCTGTTTTATATTTTCATTATCTTTATATAAATTTTTTTATTACTATCAATAGTGAACTTAGCTTTACTGAAACTTGGCGGCCCCATCTTACCTTTAGAGTTGTTTGAAAAGCCAAAACCCTCTTTAGGAATACCTATGATATTGGTGTCAAATTTACCATTATCATTTTCGTCGTGAATAATTTTAACAGCGTACTCACCTGCGGGCAAATCAATAAAAGTTATACTTTGTTGAGCGCGGGTAACTGCTACCTTAGTACGTTTAAACGGCATCTTTCCCTTTTTATAACTATCTTCAGAGTTACAAAGAGCCACCCAAAGTTTACCATCTACAGGATCAATATTGCTGACTGAAATTGTCAAAGTACTGTTTGTTGCTGCAGAAAGAACAGTAAAATAAAATAGAGCTGCAATAATTAGTGTTATACTTTTTTTCATTCTTTTCTCCTTCTCTTTAATTTTTAGTAAACCGTTCTGTCTCACCTACCGGCACATGAGCGACCACCGGCCACACAAGGCTTTTTGAAATTGAATTTTCATATAAATTTCTTATTAGAAACCATTTTACGGCTGCATTTAATTATTTTCTTTTCCAGTAATACTGAAATCTCCCTTGATTTTTTACTTCCTGGCTTCACAATGGAGCCGACTATGTTATATCCACCATAATGTAATACTTCTTTGAGTGCTCTCAATGCACCTCTACTTTCGGGTAGAATAAAATTAAAAGGCCAGGGTGTAGTACACGCTGTAACAATTATTGCTTTTTTTCTTTTTTGTCTCGGAATAGGTATTCCTTTGGAACTTTCCCCCATAAAGACTGGAACATTGCGTTCGAATAGAACTTTTAACGGAGCAGTCATATTCCCCCAATAAGTCGGTGTACCAATCACCAGAGCATCTGCTTCCTGAATTTTTTTACCAAAAATATGAGCATCATCATCAGGCAAAATGCATCTCTCCTTTTCACGACAAGCCATACAGCCGATACAAAATTTCATTTTTAGTTTGCTGACATCCACCCATTCAACTATATGTTCTTTTGCAATGGGTTCAACAATCGCCTTTAATATTGATGCAACCATACCATTCTTGCGCGGGCTCCCATTTAAAACTAAAATTTTCATGTTTTCCTCCTATAATTGAAATTTTACTCATTGTTAACATCAATGTATCGAATAATTATTCGAATGTCAATCGAAATTCGAATAATTATTCGATATATGGGTTTTTATGCACGTGTCGGGAAAGGTCAAATAATTAAACATACACGAGGCTGAAATAATTATGGAAATTCAGGTTTTTCTTAATCGGGAATATATATGCGGGCAGCCCTCGAGGCTTATACATGACACAGAACGATTCTTTATGGTTTCTATCATGTCACCGGCAACTTAAAATATTGACAATACGCACCGGCCATGCAAGACTTTTTAAAGAATTTGATGATATACAGAAGGATACAAAAAGTTAAAAAAGACAGGTTAACTGTTTCAAACATGAGACAAGAAAGAATAGATACCGATCGTGATTTCATCAATAAGAATTTCCTTGACTATGGCAGTGCATGGGCCGGAGGATTGGAGGCAATCGAAAAGCATTATGATGTTAAACTCAAATCAAAAAAAAACAAGATTATCATCAACTTTCTCCTGAGGGCACCACCTGCTGTAAACTACACCCTTAAGGTCGAGAGAAAGAGCGGTCGCATGATGACAGAAGGACCCAACTTGCCCGACTACCCTGAACTGAGCGCGGCTGAGTTGGAAAATCTGCACGAAAAACTGCAAAATCATGGTGAGCTTTGGTTGAGCGAACCCCTCAACGGGGATGTAAGCATTATTGATTTATCAGAAGGTCTTGAGGCCCTGCAAGAAGATAAAAATCTCCAAACCCGGCTCATCCGCGGGCGATCGGTATTGTACCTGCAGAAGACAAACGGATGGAGAGATTTATTCTGTCTTTGGCTGGGTCCCGGAAGCGGTATTGAGGGTGGTCTTTACGTAGATGTACCTATGAGTGCAAAAGGGCGTTTGCTGCAGACTGAAGAAATTAATTTCATTGATAGAGCGATGCAGAAGAATGGAAATTTTGGTGTCTATGGCAATGTGCAATCAGGATTTCGTTCGCTGGTGACGCACATGCATGTTTGTTTAAGTGATGACAAAACCGCCTGGCACGTTAAAGCAAGTCCCCACGATGGTCATGGACACTTTCTGAACTTTTCTATTGAGAAAGGGTCGGGCGAAATAAATGGATGCATGGCAGGTCATGTAATCCAGGAACCTCTAATCTGAATCCAAAGGAACCTTTTCTCCCATGCTAAAGTCCGGCTGGCACTAAAGTTCATTTCCAATTTTTACTTTTATCATTGTGGAAACAGCGGCATCACCAAGCAGCACACGAGAGAGAATAATTCAATTTTTCTTTTTCATCTTTTTTAGAATTGTTTCATCGAAAAATAAATTGACATGCCGCACACACTATGTTATGTTATTATGGCATTAACATTCTACCGAAAACCGTTACAGACCAGATTCCAGCAATCACATTGACAGCATCTATTGTGTTAATATTTTTCTCTATATAGTTTTTTTGAAAATCATAACTCCAATACGCACATTTCAACTATTTTGACACAGCAAAAGGAGAGTTACATGAAAAAGTTTAATATTCTTTTAATGCTTCTAACCGTCACAATGGTTTTTACTGTGGCCCTCTCGGGATGCAAACAGTGCAGCAGTGATCAAAGCAAAGATCACCCTACAGAGGAAAAAGCTAAGACAGACAGTGATCATCCTGAAAAGAAAACAGAATAACATAAAAATTCTCAAATTGAACTGACCACCTTGATGCAATTCACTTTATGTGATACATCAAAGTGGTTTTGCAGCATAAGATAAAATATCAATGGTGGATACCCATGTGCAAAACATTTAATTTAATTATTTTTATAATATTATTCTTTTTGATTATTGGCTCAAGTTGTTCAAAAAAAGGAAATGAATCATTACCTGCTATTCCAAATATTGTAACAGATGACATACAAAAAGGTATTGAAAAATACATAGAAGAAGAGTCAAAAAAGGGTGATGGATATTATAAATTCAAATCGGAAAATAAAAACTATTCATTCAAACTGGTTCGCGTCCATACTGAATACCTTGCTAATCTGGGTCAAAACTCACATTTTGCATGCGTAGATCTTGTGGATACAAAAGGTGATGTATATGACGTTGATTTTTTTCTTACCGGCGATCCCGGAAACATGAAGGTCACCGAAACAACTTTACACAAACTTAACGGTAAACCATTCTATTTCTGGAAACAACAGGAAGATAAAACATGGAAACGAATTCCAATTGCAAACGCCTCAAAAGCCCTCAAGGGAATAATTAATGATAAAGATAGTTTTGAATTTAAATATTATGCAAAAATACCCCGAATAAAAAAGAAAGCCCATATTTGGATCCCCCTTGCCAGCAGTGACAAATTCCAGAATATTACCGTAAAAGAAATTAAGGTTCCTGGCAACTACCGTGAAATAAAGGACAAAAAACACGGAAACAAAATTATTTATACAGAACTTGGACCCGAAGAAAGCAACAAAACAATAATAATCCGGTATGACGTAAAAAGAAAAGAAAAGGCAGCTCACGCTTCCCTTCCAGGTGAACCCGGCAAATATCTACAGGCAGACAGACTTGTTCCAATATATGATAAATTTAAAATCATAGCCAGGAAAATAACCAGTGGGAAAAAAAGCGACCTTGTTCGTGCAAGAATGCTATATGACCATGTAATTGAGAGGATGAGTTATATAAAAGCTGATGACAAATATGGAAGAGGAGATGCCCTGTATGCCTGTGATCTTGGTACCGGAAACTGCACCGATTATCATTCCTATTTTATTTCACTGAGCAGGTCTGTAGGCATACCTGCCCGTTTCGCAATTGGTGCAGCCATCCCTTCTGCAAGGAATGAGGGGGGCATATCCGGATACCACTGTTGGGTAGAATTTCACGCAGAAGGCAAGTGGTGGCCAATTGACATTTCTGAGGCGGATAAATATTCCAGCCTTTCCACATACTATTTTGGTCATCACCCTGCAAATCGAATTGAACTCAGCCGAGGCCGTGACCTTATAGTCGATCCGGCGCCTGCTTCCGGACCAATAAATTTTCTTGCTTACCCGTTATTAGAAATTGACGGCAAACAGGTAAAGATCAAACCAAAATTTTCATTTGAACGATCATAATACTTGGTTACATGACTACAGTAGTTCAAATAATCTTCTCATTAGATACGATGTACAGGTAAAAGCCGGTTACACAGCATAAAAAAACTAATTTTTTAATGAGGTAATTACAATGAGTGAAAAAAAAGATAAATCAACTATCGAAGTAACAATTAATGGCCCATATATTGCAACTGAAATTAAAAATTTCAAAAATTCAAAGGGCGAAAATATACAGGTGAAATCTCCAATGGCTCTCTGCCGTTGTGGAGGATCTTCAACAAAACCTTTTTGCAACGGAACTCATCTGAAAAACAATTTTAAAGGTAATAAGAAATTCTTCCGTCCCCGCGACAAGGTTGATGTGTATAAAGGCAAGGAGATAACCATTTATGATAACAGGGGAGTTTGCAGTCACAGAGGGTATTGCAGCGACGAGCTGCCTTCAGTCTGGCGCTCGGATAAAAAACCCTGGATTGATCCCGATGGAGCTTCCGTTAAAGAAATAATTGAGATTTGCGAAAAATGTCCATCAGGTGCTTTAAGCTACAGCTTGCCTGGTGAACAGAGAGTACAGGAAGTTGAGGGACGAGAAGCAGCAATATCCATATCCCCAAACCGCTTTGGCACATCTGGTCCATATGATATTACCGGCAGCATCCTGTTTAAAGATTTAAAAGGAACAAAACCTGAAGCAGCAGAACATTATACTCTGTGCAGATGTGGCGCATCAAAGAATAAACCATTTTGCAGCGGAGAGCACTGGCATATTAAATTTATTGATGATGCCAACTAATAGATGTAATTTAAATCAATATTTTTGAAGTCCGAAGCCAGTTCATCTCTAACAAGTTCTTCAATCATCACAGCGGTCAATCCCTGCTCCTATTGTCTCTATAGCTGCACGCAGCCCTCCGAGAACCCAATCGGCCAGTCTCTGGGAAAGCTCGTTTTTAAATAAAAAATAATTAAGGTAGAGTAAAAATCCGGTTATACCGGTTAGGGGTATGGTAATATACAAAACCTCAGGTTCTGTCATATCTGAAGCCCCCATCCGGCTGCCGGTTACCCACTGAAAAAAAGCAACTCCAAGAAGAAGAAAACCGACAATAAAAAGAATAATACTCATGGGGCCCAGGAGAAAATCAATGGCAATAACAGGAATAAGAACTATTATTGCCAGAGCATCATACAGGGTTGCCAGAAAATTATAGATTATTGCGACAAAAAGATTAAGGGGCGTTCGTCTTATCTTTCCCCGTATCATATCCATTATGGCATATAAGGGAGGCAGGATTACATAGACCAGAAGAATAAAGGCGGCGAAAAAATATTCGAATTTAAAGATGAAAAGCACCAATCCGGCAAGGATAAGAAAAAAACCAAGATACGCAGTTACCGTATCACGGGTCGATTCGCTGATGAGCTTTTCGTTTATTTTCATAGTTGGTACTTAGCAAACTGTGGTATTGTTAAGCAGCACGTGTGGCATAACAAATTTCATGAGCAGCTACATCAAGCCCCGGAATATTAAAATATTGATAAAAAGTGCCGGACATGCAAGGTCTTTTTAAATTTCCTAAAAAAATTAGGCTTTCACCATATATTGTCAGGGCATCTTCTTATAGGATATCTTGCTTGTTGAGCATACAAGATTCAGAATATTATTTTTTCTTCAAATATTTTGGAATAAAATAAAAACGTGCGAAAGGACTCAATCAATTAGCACTGTTTTATTGAAATCCATAAAAAATATATTTTCTCTTTATATTTTCAAAATTTATCAACAATAGACAGAAAGTGTCATATTTGTGCACTTTTTTCAAAAATACACTTTACTAACGTGGGGACTCTAATTTAATGGACATGATTTTTTGTTCAAGCAATGGACACTAATTAAATAAATAAATTACAAAAATATTTTGGGAGAGGTCTGTAAAATGTTAAAGGCTAAAAATTATCTTGTTTTTTTTCTATTTCTCATCATTTTTCCTTTTGGTTTTCTTTCCTGTTCATCAGGATCAAATGTTTCCCCGCCTTCAACTTTGTCTTATTCAACAACATCCGCTGTATACACTCTGGATGAAGTGATAGTGAACAACATTCCCACTGTAACCAATACGGTAAAAGAATGGTCGGTGGATCCTGCATTACCGAGCGGTTTAAGTCTTAATACATCGACCGGGGTTATCTCCGGTACCCCCGATACACTACAGTCTGCTGCAAGCTATACGATTACTGCTACAAATTCTTCCGGTTCTACAACAGCAACTATATCAATCACTGTAAATCTGGACCCCCCAACAGCATTATCGTATTCAACTACTTCTGCAGTTTATACTCTGGATGCGGTTATTAGTAACAATACACCGACAATAACCGGTACAGTCTCAGCATGGTCAGTGGATCCTGCATTACCCAGTGGCTTAAGTCTCGATACAACAACCGGGGTTATTTCCGGGACACCCGACACTGAACAGTCGGCGGCAAATTATATAATAACTGCGGCTAATGTTTATGGGTCAACCACGGCAACAATATCAATTACAGTTAATTATGCTGCTCCGACAGCACTGACATACTCAACAACATCCGCAGTATACAATCGGGATGAGGTTATTAGTAATAATACACCAACTGTTACCGGTACGGTGAGCGAATGGTCAGTGGACCCTGCATTGCCTAGTGGCTTAAGTCTCGATACAACAACCGGGGTTATTTCCGGGACACCCGATACGCTACAATCTGCTGCAAATTATACCATAACGGCTTCAAATTCAGGTGGTTCTACAACAGCAGCAATCTCAATTACTGTAAATCTGGCTGCTCCGACAGCTCTTTCCTATTCAGCAGAATCTGCTGTATATACCAAGGATGCTGTAATTACCAATAACACGCCGACGGTAACCGGTACGGTGTCAGAATGGTCTGTAGATCCCACATTGCCCACAGGCTTAACCCTCGATACGACTACCGGTGTTATCTCTGGCACACCGGATACCGAACAAACTGCTGCAAGTTACACTATAACCGCAAGCAATTCTACCGGATCAACCACCGCAACTGTTTCAATTACAGTTAACCTTGAGGCACCTTCAAATCTTTCATATTCACTTGAAACTGCTGTATATACCCAATATGAAGTGATCACAAACAATACCCCTACTGTAAGCGGTACTGTGGTAACATGGTCGATAAGCCCGGAACTGCCGAATGGACTGACCCTCAATACAACTACAGGGGTGATTTCTGGTACACCCGATACTGGACAATCGGCAACCGATTATACTATAACAGCTTCAAATTCAGGCGGCTCAGCAACAGCAACAATATCCATTGAGGTTGACCTTGTTGCGCCAGATGAATTAACTTATTCTTCAACATCAACAGTCTACATTCTTGATGAAGTAATTGAAAATAACGTTCCCTCTGTAACTGGAACAGTAAGTTCATGGTCTGTCACTCCGGATCTTCCTAGTGGATTGATTCTAGACACAACAACCGGTGTCATCTCTGGTACACCCGATTCACTGCAGACTGCATCAGATTATACCATTACGGCAACTAACCTTGCCGGTTCAACAACTGCAAGTATTTCAATTGCTGTCAAAGAATTGAATTTAGCTAACTGGACAGAAAGAACAGTACCTGGAACCTGTAATCCTTTCTATTATAGTCCAGTTGCATCTTCTTCTGATGGAACAAAGCTGGTAGTAGCGGTATACGGCAAATACATATTTACCTCAAATGACAGCGGGGCTACATGGACTGAACAAAAAGGTTCAGGTAAACGTAATTGGAGAAAACTCGCTTCATCAGCCGATGGAACCAAACTTGTGGTTTCAGTTACCAATGGTTATTTATACACCTCGATTGACAGTGGGGTCACCTGGACTGAACAGACTGGATCCAATCAACGAGATTGGAGATCTCTTGCAATATCAGATGATGGAACAATATTATATGCCGCAGTACATAATGGTTATATTTATAAATCTACTGACAGTGGAGTAACCTGGAACTATCTGGACGACCCGGGATCTCAATACTGGTCATCAATTGACTGTTCTTCTGACGGATTAACCGTCGTAGCAGGAGATTCTGGTGAGCCCGGGTATCCAGGATGTCTTTATGTCTCAACTGACGGTGGAGAAAACTGGGCTTATGGACAAGGAACCCTTGGATGGAATGCCGTTGCCTGTTCCTCTGATGGAACCGTAATGGCCGCATGCTCTTCGACTGATTATGTTTTCACGTCAACTGATAGTGGCGCGAACTGGACAAGACGTATTGCTCCTGTTACTGATGGAGACTCAATAACAATTTCATCAAATGGTCTAAATGTAGCTTTTCTTAAAAATAGCTCTTACATCTATACATCAGCTGATGGAGGCGAAAACTGGACACAAAGAACAACTACCAGTTCTGACTGGCATTCGATAGTTTCTTCAGATGATGGTACAAAACTTGTAGCAAGCGGCTCTGGTCTCTATGTATCAACATCAACAGACAGTGGCGAAACATGGACCGATCTGACTCATTTGGGTATCCGTTCTTTTGCTGCAACTGCACTATCAGCAGACGGCTTAAAGCTAGCTGCCTGTGACAACGGTGGAAATCTCTCTACTTCCGAAGGAGGATACATTTATACTTCCGATGACGGAGGTACAACCTGGACAGAACGACAAAGTGCCGGAAAGCATATATGGACCTCAATTGTCTCTTCTGCTGATGGTACAAAGCTGGCTGCATGCGATAAACCTCCACTGAATAATTATGCTAATGGATATATTTATACTTCTGATGACAGTGGTGCAACCTGGACAGTCAGAACCAGTGCAGGCAGACGACAGTGGTCATCCCTTGCCTCATCAGCTGATGGTACCAGGCTTGCTGCAGTACACGATAGCTCCTATCATGGCTATATTTTTACTTCAGATGATAGCGGCGAAACATGGACTGAAAAAACAAATGTAGAAAAATCATGGAAATCAATAGCTTCATCAGCTGATGGAATGAAACTCGCTGCAGTGGAAGATGATACTATCTGGATTTCAAACGATCGTGGAGCAACATGGACATGGACAGAGACTCACACGTATCCCTATCCTGATCTGAAGTCAGTTATCATGTCTGCTGATGGCACAAAACTTGCTGTGACTGCCGAGAATAGAAGAATCAGTATTTCAGATGATGGCGGTCTTAACTGGACCCTCTGCTATAATGGCGGAAGCAGAATTTGGACGTCATTGACCATGTCAAATGATGGAACAAAGTTTGCGGCAACGGCGAATGAAAGCCTTTATACCTCAGTTGATAGTGGTGCCACCTGGATAGAACAAGTGATGGATAGCGATATATATCCGTCTACTGTTAATGCCACACCGAATTTCAGCAAACTCATCCTTACTTCAGAAGATGATAAGAATTTATTTATCAGTGAATAGATATTCACAAAAATATTCAGAAGTACATTATACCTTAAAAAACGGGGCCCCATTGGGTACCCGTTTTTTTATGGGTAAGGCTCATAACTGCAAAAAAAAAGGCCACCAGACGATAGCAATAAAAAAGGGGAGGCATCCCTGTATGCCCCCCCTTCGTAAATCCTTAAGTTTTAGCTTTTAGTAAATTTATTTGATTAGATTTCTCGCTTTAAGAGCTCCAACAACCAGCTCAACAATTTCTTCACTGGAAAAACGCTCAACATTGATAGTCAAGTCATATGACGCCGGATTATGAGCATCAAATTTTACATACTGGGTCATAAATTCATGACGAATCGTATCCTGTTCTTTGACCCGTTTTTCAGCTTCATGGCGGTCCTTGATCCCCTGAACTTCCATAACACGATTGATACGGTAATTTAACGGGGCAATCATTCTCAGGTGCAGTCCCTGTTTCATATCACGGGTAATAACCACACCGGCACGTCCAACAAATATTTTTCTACCCTGAATAGCCAGGGTTCGAATGGTTTTAATCAGCTGGATGTGAGCAGATACCTGGGGCGGATAATCGGTCAGCATATTCCGCATCAACTCGGTCATCTCTTTCCGTTTTTCAGTATCAATTGTCTGAAGAAGCATTTCATTTACTTCATGGTCTTCATGAATTTTTTGCAGGAGGTCCTTGTCATACGCCTGCCACAGGTCTACATCTTCGGCAGTATTGAGAGCTTCTGACAAGGCAAGAACAGTGGAGTTAATGTTGCAGCCGTATTCTCTGGAGACAGTAATAAATGGTTTAAGAACGTCTTCCTTTATAATTTCTTTTTTGGATTCTTCCCAGATCTGAATCTGGTTTTTTATCCATGTTTCAAGCTGGAAAGACATAATGTGTTTCATGACTTCACCCTGGATTTATAATTTCAGTGCCTGCTGGAGTCTCTGTACAGTACATACAGGAAACCCGGGTCAATGCACCTGTTCAACCAGGCACAGAAGTCTGAAAGCCACATTTATAATACAATCCTGAATGATTCTTTCCTGAATTGCCGCTGGAAAAACTTTTATTTATACCAGCAGATGGCTCATCTAAGGAAATCCTGATTTTTTATTTTAGGTTCCTTACTGGATATTGATCTCAGACCGGTATACAACAGGCCTGTTGCAACTCCTGTACCCGCACTCATGGAAGGAAGAGTTAACTTCCTTTCCATTTCTCTATTTTGTTTGATCTTGATGTACCATATAAAAAAGTCAAGAGAAAACAAAAAAATTGCTTCTAAATATATTATTTTACATAACAAAATTGAGTATTAGCTCAACTGATCTATCCGCGCAAGCAGCTCCCTCCGGTCATTCATATCTTTCTGCAGGCTCTCATTTTTACAGACTTGCGCGACCTGAAAAGCATAGGCTATGACAATACTGATAACCCCTTCGCCAAAGGAAGTTCCCAGAACCTTACGTCCCTTAATTTCTTCAAAAAGCCTTGGCTCCTCTTCAAATCCGGTAATGATACAGTCAAAAAAAGCAAAGGGCTTTCCTCCGGCAAAGTCATTATAATCATTTTTCCGCACCGGCCGCCTGACTTCGCTTTTCTCAACCCGCCTGTTGCCATGGTGTATCCAGAGTCGATGCTGATCATAATAGAAAAGCAGGTCACTGGCGAGATTATAGAAAAAGTTTCCCGTCGATGTAACCAGTTCACGGACATGATTCATAGTGGAGATTTGTCCGGACATTATGCCGGTCATTTCACTGCCGCTGATTACCATAGTAGGATTTTCGGTGCGAAAATCATGCATGGCGTTGAGAAGCCGCTCGAGAGCACCTGCCTCTTCAGAAAAGATTTCATCAGAAAAAAGAGGGCTTTCATACTCATCACGGGCCACATCCCGCAGCTGAACCGGTGTCCCGTCGAGAAGATTAAACCATGCATGCCTGAAGTAATGCATGGCCCCATCGAGGTAAGCCAGAAAATTATTATTCAGAAGTTCTTCCGGATCAGAACGCTTCTTGTCGAGGAGACGCCCCTGCACTTCAACCCCATGGGGAAGAAGACGGGCTCCCCGGTCTTCCGCCTTCAGCATCTTGTATATTATCTCATAGGGAGCGAGCTTTTCCTTCAGGGTTTCCTTTTCCCGCTTTCGCCGTGATTCAGGATCCTTCCCTATCTTTTTGAGAAAATCATCACTGTAATCCCATTTCTCACTGTTCACCCGGGGTGTCTCAATCTGATAATACTGAACAATATTGCCTGTATTTACCGGGCGCTGAAACATAAGCACTTCGGCAATCATCACATAAAACTGCTCACTATTCTGAATACCGTAAAATGAACGGAGATGCTTCGCTACGGTAGTATCATCAATCATTTCTCCATGAATAAATGATCTAATCAGAAGCATGTAATTAAATATTTCCTTTTCTTTCTGAAGATTTTTCTTTTCCTTGCGAGCTTTCACCGGATCAGGATCTTTTGGATTTATCTCTTCTTTTGCCAGGTCATCCCGGGAACGCAGCATATTCTCAACAGCAAGAAGCATCTTCTCCCGCACCTCAGCGCCGAGCCTTTGAAAGGCAAAGAAATTAATGAGATAATTCTTAAACTCCCGCTCAAAGTTCTGCCTCTCCATCCATTTTATCCCATCCAGGTTCTGACGTCCCAGGGGTTCATCCATTAACCAGGCCCGCACCTTTCGCAGGTAATTGTAATCTGTTGGATCTGTTATATCCGGATCTTTCAGCATATCCATCAGGAGGGGGGTGAGGCGGCTCAGGGTCTTCTGCTGGTACTCGGCAATCTCCCCCAGCACCTTCAAAAGGCGTTTGGTGGGAATAAATCTTTTTCTGATGCCAATACCGAAACGATTGTCCCGATGTATCAGGTACCGTTTACGAAAAAATTTCAAATGACGGTATTTTTTTAAAAGATAATCATAGTAGTACATCGTTTCAGTCGGCGCGCTGCTGCCGGCGTTGTCCTCAACAGGCTTCTTCCGCACCGCGGCTTTTCGTACCGGCTCTTCTTTTTCGGTCCGCAGGTCTTTGGGCTCAGCCTTTTCAGCTACCTGCTTATCAGGACACGACTTAAGAAGATCAATAATGGTGCGATACCTCTCCTCGGAAGATATATCATTATTGCTCATCAGGGTTCTGACCAGCTCCATTTTACCTGCTGGTATTTCCTTATCAACAAGCATGGACCGGGCCCTTCGTTCGAGCTTTTTCAATTCCTGGTTCATATAATACTACACCTGCCTGTTCTTTACGGGTATATGTTCATCCGGTCTGATGGCATGCATGCCGATTGCCTCAACAGGACAGCTCCCGGCACACAGCCCGCAGCCGATACAGAGATCCTCTGAGATTTTTGCGATTTCATCGATACTGATTGCCTCGACGGGACACACATCAACACATGCCCCGCAGGCGGTGCACGCCGGGCCGTCAACTTCGGCACGGTACCTGCTCGGGGAGAGAATCCAGTCTTTCTGAGCATGCTCTTTCAGACGGAACATTTCACAGCAGCAGCTGCAGCAGTTGCAGATCGCGTTGCCGTACCCCTTGTCTTCCATCAGGTGAACCAGTCCCGCTTCTTCAGCTTCATGGAGAATCTTAAATGCCTCTTCACGGGTTATCTCCCGGCCATGGCCCCGATCAAGGGTATATTCAGCTCCCCGATTCAGCTGAATACAGTTCTCCACCGGGGCGTCACAATTCTTCTGACTCACCCTGCAGGGGCAGTTTACCACTGCAAGAAGCGTGGATTTTTCAATAAGATGAATACATTCTTCGTAAGGAAGTACATTGCTCTGGCTGGAAATAGTCTCTTGAATAGGAATTACTCTCATAAATGAAGGAAGTCGTACCGCTTCAGGAAGATTGCGCATCATCCCGGCAAAATCAACATCCATTACCTGCCGCCAGTGGGCAAAAAACTCTTCTGCTGCATTTCCCCAGAGAATACTGCCGTCATGAAACTGGACAATGTTTTTCGCCAGCTTATAAACGAGGATTCCGTCACGATTTGATTTAAAGACTGCACCCTTGTAGAAAAGCCCCTGGAGTATTTTTTCTACATCACCGCTCTTTATGTCAGTTTTTTCTGCGATAGCATCGACAGTACCTGGAAGTTCAACAGCACAGAGAGCTTCTTCTTCATTACAAAGCATTTTCCAGATACTCATTAGACTTTCTGATGCGGGGAGTCCCATTTTGGCACATAGAGAATTATAGGCATCTTCTACTTTCATATATCCTCCCGGGAGATTATATGAAAAGAATATCTCCATGGAGCTGGATTGCAAGACTTTTTCACCCTGCCGGGGGCATAAATAAAGATTACCCTGATGGGTAATCTTTATTTATTGTGTTCACTACCCGATAAGCGCCTCAGGGGAACGGCTCTCATCAAGGGTAAAGAAATTAATAGTCGACTCAAGGGTGTCGGCCTGAGCTTTTAAAGATTCAGAGGTTGAAGCCAGCTCTTCCGATGAGGATGCTGATTCCTGGGAAAACTGATTCAGTTGCTCCATACTGGTATTGATCTGCGAAACAGCCGTGTTCTGCTCTTCTGAAGATGTAGTAATTTCTTCCACCATTTCTGCCGACTTGCTGATTCGCGGCACCAGTTCCTCAAAAAGAGTGCTTGTTTTCTCGGCTATGGCCGTTGATGTTGCGGTCAGGGAGACAATTTCCTGGGAAGCGACCTGGCTTTTTTCCGCCAGTTTTCTAACTTCCCCCGCCACTACTGAAAATCCCTTTCCATGGTCACCGGCACGGGCCGCTTCAATAGCTGCATTGAGGGCCAGAAGATTAGTCTGGTAGGCGATATCATCTATGAGAGAAATTTTCTCAGCAATCTGATTTATCGCATCAACCGCCTCACGAACAACCGATCCGCCATGGGCAACATCGTCAGCAGCAGAACGGGAAATTGTATTTGTTTCCCGTGAATTGGCCGTATTCTGCATAATTGTAGAAGAAATCTCCTCAAGGCTCGAAGAAATTTCTTCTACCGTAGCAGCCTGGCTGTTCGCACCCTGGGCGAGAACCTGTGAATTACTGGTTATTTCGCTGCTGGCATGAATGAAACTCTCAACTGAAGTTTTAACTTCAAAAACAATTTCCCGAAGCTTTTCTCTCATGTTTAATGCAGTAGCCAGGACACCAACATGATTCGTATCACTCATTTCGCCGGTTACCGAAAGATTACCCCCGGCAACAGCTTCCATTATTTCAGCAATATCCTGGGGTTCTCCCCCCAGCTGCCTGACAATAGAATTTGAGATGATAAAACTCAGTAAAAGAACAACCAGAATAGCAAGAAACATAACAACCAGTGTGACACTTACCGAACGATTTTTAAGGGTTGTCACCTGATCTTCAATAGCGTGGAGTTTTTTTGTTGCCACAGTGGCATACTTTTTAGTCTTCGTCTCAAGATTGCGGACATCTGTCTTGTAGGCACCCATGGCTCTATTCGCATCAGCTGCCGTGTTAATTCTACGAGCCAGCACCTTCTGATATACTTCTGTATACCCCTGTTTATATGCTTCCAGAGCAGTGAGCATCTCATTAAAAAGTTTCTTCTGATCTTCAGTATAGGCGACCTTGACCATTAACTCTATCTTGTCTTTACCGCTCTTATATTCTTTTTCCCATTTAGTCCAGTAGCCTCTGACTTTCTCTTTATTCGCAATATTGATAAAGCTGTCCTTTTCATAGCGGCGCATGGCATTATTGTTGGCACGGGCACGGGCGGAATACTCAGCAAGCCGGGCATCGGTAGTCAGCTTTGCAATCGTACCGTCTGCCATTGATCCGGTGCTGTAAATATTCACCCCTCCCATGATTAACATGAGAAGTAATATAAAAGAAAAAGCCAGAATAAGACGGTTTCGTACTTTCATTTTTTTCAGCATGCCAGCCTCCTCAGACTTATGCATTGTACCGGGTTTTGCTTTCAGCCGATTATTTACATAAATACATATTTGTAATAACTATAATATACAAAGAAGGATCAGGCAACATTAATACACCGGCAAGGAGGGGGGGGACAAATCACCTGTCAAAAGGTCCATTTTTACAGGAAGGACATCGCCGCATTCGGCTTAAGATGCGGTACACCACATCACTTCCTTTTTTACCCAGGGGATTTTCAATCATCCAGCGAAGGGGGCGGGCTGCAGGAACAAGCCTGATAATCATGGCAAGAGCCTCACCGCCCCGAAACAGCGAGCCGCTGCTGCCGAGAAGGTGCAGTTCTTCTTTTAATTCATCAAGAGGGATAACCTGGCTGGCAATATAATGCTCCTGAAGGGAAACAGAAGTAATAAGCCTGTCGCGGTCAAAACGCACTACCATATCGGCAAAACGGCGGCATGTGGGACATTCACCGTCAAAGAGCAGAAGCCATGTCTCATCGGCAGGCAAAGGTTACCCGCTCGTTACGCAGTTTTTCAATAAAAAGCCTGAGAAACCTTCCCGCGTCTTCATGAATCACGTAGTCAGAAATTTCATTTACCGGTGCCCGGTCATCAATATTTACCGAGACTATAATTTCAGAATCAATAATTGAAGTGGTATGCTGTATTTGTCCTGAAATGCCGAAACCGATATACAGCCGGGGCCTGACGGTCTTTCCCGTCTGGCCGATCATTCGGCCCTCGTCACACCAGTCATTAAAAACCGGCACCCGTGTGGCTCCTACTTCACCGCCCAGCATTGCCGCCAGTTCATCGAGAAGCTCAAAGTTTTCTTTTTGAAGAAGCCCCCTCCCCCCTGCAATAATGACATCCGCCTGTTCGAGGGAGACACTGCACCGGTCCCAGCGAACCGGGGCCGCCTCCTGAGAAACCCGGAGTGTTCCTGCGTCAAAGGTAAAATCGAGGGCAATACGCTCTGCCCCGTCCCGTTTACCTGCAGGTTCTCTCCCAAAGACCCCGGGCTGAACTGTCGCTACCTGGGGCCTGGTCTCAGGACAGAGAATTGACGCAACCATGTTGCCGCTGAAGGCGGGGCGTTTCATCAGGAGAAGATTCTCTCCGTATTCTTCTGAATCAATTATTTCAAGGCTCGTACAATGGGCAGTAAGGCCGGTATGAAAACGGTGAGACATACGGGGGGCCAGATCATTTCCCGCTTCGGTAGAGGGCACCAGTAGAATAGAAGGCCGGTACTCCTTAACCAGGTGTTCGAACATTTCAGGGAATATTTCACTGTTATAATGCTTAAGTCCCGGATCGCTGCAGTAGATAATCGCGTCAGGGCCGTAGGTTTCAATTTCATCAAGATACTCATCTGCGCCAAGGGCCATCACCAGGGCATAGAGTTTTTCATTGAGCCGGTCAGCCAGCTCCCGGGCGCGGGTCAGCATCTCAAGGGCCCCCTCAAGAACCCGTTCATGATCCTGGATTTCCACAAAGACAAATATTCCGCTGCAATCTGCTTTCTTTAACATCTTCTTCCTGCCTCTCAGCTGCTCGTATCAGTACTTCAGTATATCGTGACGCTTCAGCTCATGAATGAGATGGTCCGCCTTTTCTTCCGGGGTACCTTCAATTTTTTCCCGGGCCCGGCTGTGGGAAAAAGATTCTGAAGAGACAACAATTGTCGGCGACCCGGCCAGTCCATATTCCTCTTCCTTCCCCCCGATATTCTCCATGCTGAGACGGTGAATATGCTTTTCGTAGCACCGTGAGATGTCACTCAAAGTAGGGAAGCGAACTTCATTGGTTTCTTTATCAGCACACATTACGAAAGGAAGTTTTACCTTTACCTGCTGGTACTCATGGCCGTAGAGGCGCTCAAGGCGGGCATGGCCCTGGGCGATGTCAATTTTATTGATCTGGCGTACCAGGGGGATATCGAGATATTCGGCAATATGGTACCCGACACTGGCGGTACTCCCGTCTATCGCCTCAACCCCGGTTATAATTAAATCGTAGTCCCCGAGATGCTTAATGCTTCGAGCAAGAATTTTTCCCGTCACATAAGAATCCGAACCGGCAAAACGGGCATCTGAAACAAGCACCGCGTGGTCTGCTCCGAGAGCGCAGGCCTCGTATAAAACATCGGTGGCATGCTCCGGCCCCATGGTCATGGCAACAACCGAAGCCCCGTAGCGTTCTTTGAGAGAGACCGCAAGCTCAATGGCATGGGCGTCATCGGGATTCATGACAGAGTCATCGGCAGTCCTCAGGAGAACTCCTGTTTTTCGGTCAATCTTTGCCTTGTGAGAATCAGGCACCTGTTTCACGCAGACAAGAATATTCATTTCTTTATCAGTCATATTGTCCTCTAAAAGGCGGTCATTAAAATTGAAGGCGAAAACGAAAACGAAATCGAAGGCAAAATCGCTTTCCCATTAATTGTGAAGCGCGAAAACGCTTTCGCGCCTTCTACATGCGGCTGAATTCTTTTACGATGGCATTTCCGATAATAATTTTCATCACCTCTGATGTACCTTCATATATCTGGGTAATCTTCACGTCCCTGAAATATCGCTCAACGGGAAGTTCTTTAACATATCCGTAGCCTCCGAAGATCTGCAGGGCTTCCTGACAGACTTCCATGGCGACCTGGGAGGCATAGAGCTTGCACATCGCCGACTCTGAAGTATAGGAAAGCCCCCGGTCTTTCAGGCAGGCAGCCCGGTACACCAGGAGCCTCGCCGCGTCAAGTTTCGTTTTCATATCCGCCAGCTTAAAAGAAACACCCTGAAATGTACCAATCGGTTTCCCGAACTGTTTCCGCTCTGCTGCATAACCCGCTGCGGCCTCAAAAGCCGCCATACCGATTCCAAGGGCCTGGGCGGCGATACCGATTCTTCCCATATCAAGGGTTGCCATTGATATTTTAAATCCATCTTCAGGCTTTCCAAGTATATTCTTTTTAGGAACCCGCACATTCTCAAGGACCAGTTCTGATACCATGTTGCCGCGCATTCCCATCATGTCTTCGATCTTCCCTACGGAAAATCCCGGCATGCCTTTTTCTACAATAAAGATACCGATACCCCGGGCCTTTTTGCTCCGGTCATGTACCGCTGCCACAAGAAAGACATCCCCGACACCCCCGTTGGTCACAAAGGCTTTCTGGCCGTTAATAATATAATCATCGCCGTCAATGACTGCGGTGGTCATGATACCCGAGGCGTCAGATCCCGCGTTCGGTTCGGTGACTGTAAAGCCGCCGATTTTACGGCCTGAGGCGAGATCCGGCCCCAGTCTTTTAATCTGCTCGTCAGTGCCGAATTTAAGAAGGGGGGCGAGGCAGACAGAATTATGGACCGTCACCCCGAGACCCGTGGCTCCGCTGACCCGTGATATTTCTTCAATAGCAATACAATAGCTGACTGAATCGAGGCCCCCGCCTTCAAGCTCGATGGGCGCCTGAATGCCCCAGATATTCATACGCCCCATCTCACCGATCACCTCGCCGGGAAGGGGCTTTGATTCGCGGTCAAGATAGTGCGACCATTCCTCAAGCTTCTCCCGGGAAAATTTGCGGATATATTTTCTGATCATTTCCTGTTTTCGTGTAAGTGCAATATCCATGGTGCTGCTCCGTTAGCTGACTCGTATAGATGACGACCCGAAGTTTCAGGGGAATGCCTTTAATTTATTGTGCCAGTTCAGGCCGAAAGACGAGGCGAGAAATACAGTGTTTGCCCTGAGCCTGTTGGCCATACTCACGGGAGAAGGAATCCCAATCCCCTTGAGATAAAAACTCCTGACGCGCATGGCATGAAATCCATAGAACAAAAAACCCCGCAACCGCGGGTCGTACCTGAACCGGTACACCATCAGGGATTCTCCCGCCCGGTTAATCAGGGCGCCGAATCGTTTCATGGGAAGCAGCGAACGATTATAAAGGGTCACGGTATTACCCCCCCGGTACACATCGGCGCGAAATGTCTGCCACCCGAAACGGTTATCCCTTAACCTGAAGCAGTATGACAGAAAACTGTTTCTTTGCCCCTGAACATTTGTTTTATTTTCGGGGGGAAGTTTTTTACTGTCCAGAATCAGAACCCTGCTGCCCCGGTCTCCCGCAGAATAATATTTCATACCCTTTAACTTGTCAAAGGAAGTCAGAACAGCCAAAAGCTTCTTCCGCTGCGAGATACCGTTTTTCAGAGGGAAGAATGCCCGCTCTTCTGCAAGAATTTCATAGCCCCCGACATTACCAGGAAGGAATGAGAAGACAGGAGGCTTCACGGCCTCGTTAATTCCCCTGTTGACAACTGTTTTGCCGTAAACAGTTGTACGGCTTACTATTTCACCGCTGACAATTGCCTTTTTCACGTGGTGAGGGAAGAAATCTATCGTCGCTACGCCCTGCCTGCCGGCTCCCGTCAGAAGACATATTACAATAAATGATAATACTGGTAATTTTTTCTTAAAAAACATCGTATTTTTCCTGATCATTTTCATTCATCATGGCGACACGGATAAAGTCAAGCAAAGAAAAAACATTGACATTTAGGCAATTATTTTTCCATAATCGGTTACATATGGAAAAAGGTTAAAGCATGAATTTTAAAAATAAAGTAGCCCTTATTTTCGGTCTCTGCATCATACTCTGTGTCGGTTCATACTTCATCATCAGCATGATTTTCGAGAAACTTGAAAATCAGCTCTTTGAAAAAACCCGCATTGAAGCCCTCACGGGAGCCCGAGCAATGAGCGGGACCCTGGAGTTAATGCTTGACCAGCGCCTCCTGACAGAAAAAGAAATTTTTGACACCAGCTACAGGGCAATCCCCGGTTCAAAACCTGAAAAATACCATACGGCCTACGATCGTATATTTGACCGGTATATTATCAAGCTTGAAGATGAATATCTCCGGGATCTTGATATCGACTATGCAATCCTCATTGACCGAAACGGGTATGTCCCCACCCATAATTCAAGGTACTCAAAACCTGTCACCGGTGAATTGAAGCATGACCTGATAAACAGCAGATCTAAAAGAATATTTGGAGATTCACCGGGGATCCGGGAGGCTCTCCGCTATAACGGCAATGAAACAATACGGCTTCTCTATAATCGCGACACTGGAGAGAAAATGATGAATGTCGGCGCGCCGGTTTTCATTAAAAACCGGCACTGGGGCGCCTTTCTGATCGGCGTATCTCTTCAGCGGGTAACTGTCATTAAAAACCAGATGCTGATACTGATCATTGTTACTATGTTTGCAATCATCAGCCTCTCCCTTCTTGCGGGACTGGCGGTAATGCCGAGAAAGCTCTTTACATCTACCGAAAAGCCGCCGAAATATTAAGGCAGGGAAAGGAAGAGACGACCGGCAGCTTCTATAAAATGAAAACTTCCTTTAAAAAAAAAGCGGCAGTCCTGTTAATTCTGACTGCTGCAGCGATATATCTTCTGATCCGCCCGCCCTATTTAATCAAGCAGGGATGGCTTCTCTTCTCATACTACAGCAGCGCTGTCACTATTGAAAAATTTAAAAAAAACACCCTGGCAACGAAAAAAGAAAAACTTCTTTTCAAAAGAATTTCTGATATCAAAAAATATGCGATAGAAGACCTTGGACTGAAAAATAACAATAACTATACCAGCTATCTCAAACTCGACCACGACTATATAAATCTTGTGGTATCAGCTTCAGAGCCCCTGGAGCTTAAACCGCGGCACTGGCATTATCCAATCTTTGGAGACTTCCCCTACCTCGGATTTTTTGACCGTAAAAGCGCCGAAAAGGAAGCGGCTCTCCTGAAGGACCAGGGCTATGATGTATACCTGCGAAAGGCACGGGCCTTCAGCACCCTGGGAATTCTTCCTGATCCGGTATACTCATATTTCGTCGATTACAGTCTTTTCTCCCTGGCATACCTGATCATTCACGAACAGACCCACGCGACACTCTTCATCAAAAGCAGGGTACGCTTCAACGAAGAACTTGCAACCTTTACGGGACACACAGGGGCTCTTTCATACATAGCAGACCGTTTTGGAAAAAACAGCACACAGTACCGTAAAGCCCGATCTCAGATTCAGACCAGCAGGGACATTTATAGATTTTTCCGCCGCTTTCACAGGGAACTGAAGCGGGCATACGACAGGGTCGGAGATGAAAAAATCAGATTACACACAAAGAAGCATCTATTTAGCAGATACAAAAAAAGATTTCTTAAAGAATTCCGCAACAGGCTTCATATAGAAACCCTTCAATGGTACAAAGACCTTTCCTGGAATAACGCCCTTGTTCTCTCCTTCATACGATACGGAGCTGATCTTTCCCTCTTTGAGAAACTTTACAACCATGAGGGAAAAGAAATAAAAAAAATGTTGGAAACTCTTTCAATCTTTGAGACATTAAATACAGAACCGAAAAGCTATATCAGGCAGGTGCTTTTAAATGAAAAAACCAAATAACATAACAAGGCCCCACCTGAAAACCATGGCCCTCATACTGCTCATAAGCACATTGACTTCCTGCAGCAGTACCATGAATCTGCCCGGCGAGCGCCTCACCGCATCATCAACAGTCTATTTTATACCTCTTAAAAAAAAGCCCTACATGATATACCTTTCAGCCCAGGAACCAAAGGAGAAATCCCGATCCTTCAGTCTTGCCGACAGTGTTACCGCGACCAGCACTCTTCTCTATCCCGCGACTATCGAAAAAATCAACAGAGAGGCTTTCAGCATCTATAAAAACATTCTGGGAGACCGGCTGGTCCTTCTCCCCAATGAGATGAGAAAGTCAGGGCGTTCTTTTCTTGGAAAAAGAAGAGGTTACCGCTATAATAAATTTAAGGCTGAATTCTACATTCACCTCAGGTTCAGGGAAAAAAACCGTCAGGCCCGGGGCGCATATAACATCCGGGGCATTGATTTCCTCCAGGAGGCGCTGCCTGTATATCCTGAAGGTTCATCGCTTCTTCTGGATATTTTTATGAAAAACCGGGAAAATCGAAAGTTTACAAAGGTGTACCAGAAAGAACTTCCCCTTTTCAAAAAAGCACCGAAAGAAACAGACAGCCTCGAATCCCTGAATGAGTCCTTTGTCTGGCATCTCGCCTACGCGTCAGGGGAAAAACAGCTGAGATTTGATTTCCAGAAACATATTACCATTCTACGGGCCTCGGTACTTGAGCGGATTTCTTCTTTTCTTCTTCTCTGCGGCAGGGAAATGCAAAAATCCATGCCGTAAAAAGCTGTCTTTAAACTTCCTCACCCTATAATTCTTTCATAACACCCCGGCTGCACCTGCATCGGATATCACCTCCTTTATTTTTCCTGCCCCTCAATAGGGGTGTGTGACCCACAGCGGGAGCCACACACCTCTTCTGAGGAAACGCTTAAACAGATAAAGGAATAAATTTTCTTGTTAATAATCATGAATCTTTGTTCGATCATTAATACAGCGATAACCAAAAGCGAGCGGATAAGATATGCACATTTTTTCCATAGTATACGATAAGATATTTAGAAGTAAATTTCTCCGCCAGGTCCTCACACAAACCCGGCGAAGCTTGATTTTCAAGCTTGTCATCATAGGGACAACGATACTTATCTCTTTCTCTGTGGCAATATACCACATTGAAAAAAACTATGTTACCTACAAGATGGAAAACGGGAAAAAAGTAGTAGCAGTCGACAGTAATATTAAAAACCTCGAAGACTCGTTCTGGTGGACCTTTGTTACATCCACAACTGTTGGCTATGGAGACCACTTTCCGGTATCCCCTTCGGGGCGCGTGGTCGGCATCCTGCTGATGTTTTTTGGAATTTCGCTGGTAGGTGTCATTACAGGTAATATTGCTTCTCTACTTGTGGAACGGCAGCTGAAGGAGGAAAAAGGATTGAAAGATCTTAAGTTAAAAAACCATTTTATAATATGCGGCTGGAAACGTGATATGGGGGCGGTTTTAAAAGATGTTCTCGATAAGAATAAACAGTTTCTGCCGTCTGAAATCGTACTGATAAATATTGCTGACCCGGAGGAAATAGAAAACCTGCGGGCTGATCCTGAATTCTCACAGATAAATTACATTAATGGTGATTACATCGATGAGCGGGTCTTAAACCGCGCGAATCTGAAATACGCAAAGCGGGTTCTGGTACTTGCTGACCGAATGGTACAGGGATCTCCCCAGGAAATTGACAGTCGAACCGTAATGGCGATTATTACAATAAAAACCCTCAGCAAGGCGGTATATACCTGCGCCGAACTTCTTGATTCTAAATTCGAGCGCTACCTGACCTTCTCAAACTGTGATGAGATAATACTTTCAAGTGATTACAACCGGTCACTGATAGCCAATGCGTCGGCGGGAAGCGGCATCTCCCATGTGGTCAGTGAACTGCTCAACGTACAGGCCGACGTCTCCATTATCACCCTGGATATTCCGGCAAAAAAGATCGGCAATACCTATACTGATCTTTTCAACTATTACCTTGAACGAGACCGGTCAATTCTCATCGGGATACTTGAAAATACAGGAAACTTTTTTAACAGAAAAACAGAGGCAATAAAAGAAGCCCAGAAAACACCTGACATTTCAAAACTCGTCGACAACCTGAAAGAAGTAAAAACCCTGACGGCAAATCTTCCCGTTATCAATCCTTATCCAGATTATATCTTGAAAAAACACAGCAAGGCTATTATAATTGAAGGCAGAAAATAATGACCACCAATGACAACATATCAAATGAAAGCATAGTTAAAAAGCTGAAGCAGGTTGACATCTTCAGCATGTATGCTGATGATGAAGACGTAATCAATAAAATCAGCAACATCTGCAAAAACAAAATTTTCAAAAAGGGTAAAAAAATTATTGAAGAGGGACAGCACGGCGATGAACTCTATATCATTCTCTCGGGAGAAATAGATATTTTAAAGAAAACCCTTCAGGATGAAAAATATACCGTAACCTCTCTCAGTGACCAGATGGGTGGCATCTATGTGGGAGAACTGGCGCTGATTGATAACGACATGCGTTCTGCATCTGTAGTCGCAAAAAGCGACTGCCAGTGTCTTGTCATCAACAGAAAGGATTTTGTCCAATTCGGTAACGAGAACCCTGCAATAGGGCTTTCCGTTACAAGGGCGATAGCCAGCCAGATAAGTTCACGGCTGAGAAAATCGAACTCTGATGTCATTACTCTTTTCTCAGCACTGGTGGATGAAATATCAGGAGAACAGTAGGCGGATGAAATGAATCTTCAACTTGAAAAGCTGACACTCAACAAAAACGATCCGGCAATTGTTCATCTCACTATTGATGCAAAATATTCATGGAATGAAAAAAATTTCCATGACCACATAAGAATCCAGTATAACCGTAAAGATCACGAGGTATACCTTGCCTTAAAGATAACCCATCCCGGCGTCGGAGCGATTATCTCACGCATTGCCGACAGCCTCAGCAGAATAACTGACTACGGAAACATAAAATTAGACCCTGTGCTGATCATACTTGAGCATCTCAACCATGAGCTCGGTCTCGAATACGATTCGGGACACGCAGAAAGTCTTCTCATGGATACACCGCAGTAAAAAGCAGCAGGCTTCCATTTCGAACGGCAGCACAGTATTATCCTTGCTAAATAATTATCCCCCTGTTAATCTTGTGAATACTATGAGAACCTTCAAGACATGCATTTTCACCGGCCTCATCATTCTTTCATTTTTCAGCTGTGGAAGGAAGTTCGGCATTGAGCGCTTTGACCGTCCCAACAACAGCCTCGCGGTAGGTATTGACAAAAATGGGACGGCCCTGATAAGAAGCCTCTACTGTGATATTTCTCTTCAACAGATACAGGACTGGCAGTGGGAAAAAATTCTCAGCAGCAAATCCTTGATCAATCCAAAAATTAGAAAGAAAATCTACCGGGTACCCAAGGTACTTTTTTTTGAAACAACAATTAAAAACACATGGAAATATCCGGTTGAAATCGAAAAAATAACCATCGATTACGGGAAAACAAGCAAGAAATCCCTCACCCATAGTGACATGGCCATGCAGTATAAATCTCCCCTCTACAAGCTCTTCAACTTTGAAGAAATATTCAAAACGAGGCGGGTTATTGCAAAAAAGAAACCCCTCGATACAATGAATTTCAGCACAGAAACGATACCGTACCGTATTTCCTTTATCCCTCCTGGAGATCTGGCATTGAAGATTTTTGCCCTTGAAAAACCAGAATCCCGGGAAAGGAATTACCGCATCACCTTTCACCTGAAGCTCCTCAAAGAAAAAAAAGTAATTGCCTTCAATATCATGAGATTTGAATATAGAACCCGGGGAAAAAATTTCATAAAAACCAGGAAAAAGAACCATGAAAATTGATATAGAAAAAGTTGCCCGCCTCTCCCGACTGGAACTCTCAGAACCGGAAAAAGAAGAATTCACCCGGCAGCTTACTGATATAATCGAATATGTTGAAAAGATTAAAGAACTCGATACCTCTACGGTCATCCCTGCTGATCATATAACTGATGTTAAAAATGTCTTTAGAAAAGATGCCGTAGGCCCCTCCCTTAAGCAGGAATCTATCGCACGCAATGCCCCATCCTTTGAGAATGGACATTTCGTCGTACCAAAAATAATCGAATAGATATCATGAACCGCCTGTTTATAGGATTACCGGTAGACCACACTATAACTGAAAAACTCAATCCTGTACTTGTAAAACTTGCTTCATACAAAGATACGGTTAAAACTGTTTCATCGGTTCACATGCATATAACGATGAAATTCCTTGGCAATGCTGACAGTGAAACCACATCAAAAATCCTTCAGATTCTTCCAGAAACATTAAGACAGCATCCTCCCGTCAGCTACGATGCTGTCGGTCTTGGGGCATTCCCCTCTACCCAAAATGCTGCGGTTCTCTGGTGCGGCATTAAAACTGACACCAGCGCTCTTTTAAGCCTTCATGGTGACATAGAGAAGGCCATGGAGAGACTTGGATTCGAAAGAGACACACGTACTTTCAGTCCCCATATTACCGTGGCGCGTATTCGAAAAGGAAGAAAACTTCCCCCCACAATTCTTCAATATTTTCAAAAAAGCAGCATGACTCACTTCGGGTCTTCACTTTTTGATAAAATAACACTCTTTAAATCTGACTTGACGCCAGAAGGTCCTCATTATACTGAATTACTTACAATACGACTTGAAGAAAAAAGGTAATTATCATGGCAGAACTCATTGAACGCCCCCTGAAAGTAGCAGAAGATCACTATCTCTTAAAAATACAAACCGACGAATCAGAACAGGCACTGCCGGGTCATTTTATAAACATACGAGTCTCTGATAGTACCGATCCACTGGTCAGGCGGCCATTTTCAATATACAACCGGCAAAAGGATATACTTGAGATAATTATCCAGGTTGTCGGCAAAGGGACTTCTATCCTCTGTAACGCAGAACCAGGACCTATCGATATCCTTGGCCCCCTGGGAAAAGGATTTACCCTTATCGAGAAAGGATCTGCATTGCTTGTGGGAGGGGGAGTCGGGAATGCCCCACTCTACTTTCTCGCCCGGGAGCTGAAAGAAAAGGGTATCGATGTTTCGTACCTCTACGGCTCCCGTTCAAAAGATCACATTTACTGTGCCGACGCCTTCGGTTCGATTGCCGATACTTTTCGCGTCTCCACCGATGACGGCTCAACAGGACATCACGGCTTTGTGACTACCCTCCTGGAAGAGCAGCTGAAAAAAAAGACCTGGAACATGGTATACACCTGCGGCCCAACACCGATGATGGCCGAAGTAAGCAGAATCTGCGGCTCTTCCACCCCCGTTGAAGTATCTCTTGAAAATTATTTTGGCTGCGGCATCGGCCTCTGTGTCGGCTGTACTGTTGAAACAGACCAGGGCTTGAAGCGGGCATGTGTAGACGGACCGGTCATGGATGGCTCACTCATCAAATGGGACAGCCTCACTCACTAAATTCCAGTTTCAGAAATTCTTCCGCCAGTATATCAGTTCTGTTCCTTGACAGGTACTGAAAAATAGGCTATAGTTTTTTATATTGAAAAGGCATTATATCATGAAGTGCGGTAAACTCATATTAATTATAAACTTTTTTTTCATACTGGCAGGACAGGGAGCCCTCTACTCCCTTTCGACAGGTGATATTGTCCTCAATGTAAAAATCAGGGACACCCATGACAATCCCGCATACCTGCCTGATTTCGGCAAAAAAGTTTTAATAATATTCTATAATGATGCTGATGTTGCAGATCAGAATGATCACACTGCCCGGGCCCTCCAGCGGTCCCGTTTTCCTCGAAAATATTATCGCCCCCTGGGAATCGGCAATCTCAAGGACGCCCCATGGAAACCGGACACCATTATTCGCCTGATTGCCCGTCGTAAAGAACGAAAATACCAGACAACAATTCTCACCGATCCAAGTTACATCCTGCGAAACGCATGGGGGCTTGGAGACTGCAATGATAAATCCGTATGTATAATAATCAGCGATACGGGAAAAATTCTATACCTGTATCACGGAAAAATGCCTGACAGGGAAATTACGCGGGTATTGAAAATAGTGGAAGAGGAAGTTGCACGCCTTAAAGATATTCAACGCCGGAATGATTGACCCAACTTAATGCAGATCTTCCTGCTGATTCATTGCAGCCAACTGATGGTCAGCAACATACCTCTGATGTATCTGTGAAACTACTTCAAACTGAACAGAAATATCGAGTTCATGCCACTGAATCTCACGATCGCCCTCAGTAGCTACTACTAATAAATCTTCATCTTCATTGTAATATAATTCGTTTAAATTGTGAACAACCGTCCCCCCGGCCTCAACAAGTGAAAGGGTAGAAAATATTTCTATAGACTTAATCCCCATAACTTCAAACAGGGTTGTTGCGGCCTGAGAAACCATCATCTGTACGTCAAAAATCGATGATTCAAGAAGAATCATCATATTATTTAAAGTTTCAAAAGAACTGTCATTACCTGGATCAAGCATTTCATTCATATCTACACCTGTTAAGCGCCACGGGCAATATTTCGCTGTTTTTTGAGTAGTTTTTGCAATGACCCGGCTTTTTTATTTCTTTTTTCAATACCATTATTGAGAATAACGGACCAGTTTTCGTCATTTAATGCATCGAGAATATTTTTCAGATCATCAAGGGAAAGTTCTTCAATACTCTGACCAAACATTATCCCCGTATTAAACTGGTTTGTTTCTCCGATCAGATCTGCACAGAGAGTACCCGCACCATCACAGAAAATACTGTTCACAACACATAAAACAGAACTGTCTCCCGCCGAGCAGTTAGTATCAATGACTGATACATTTTTAAGGTATACGGGCTCAGTAAAATCCCCGTCTGTAATCCGTTTTATTTTATCTTTTATTGCCCGGATAACATTTACTTCTTCAAAGAGCTGGTGATCACTATGATGCCTTATTTTCTCCATGAAGCCCTCCTAATACGACATATTATCTACCTATAGATAAAATCGGATTTTTCGGGAAATACCTTAGCAGTTTTATGTACAGAAATGAATAATTTAAAGAATAGCATTACAACTGGAAGGAAAAAATGTGCCGCGAGAGGGATTTGAACCCTCACAGGCGTACGCCCACTAGACCCTGAACCTAGCGTGTCTACCAATTCCACCATCGCGGCAAGAAGAACTATGCTATCCATATAAAATGAACAGCACATTTGTCAAATATTATTTAACCGCACCATGAAAAACCATTGCCTCTTACCCTGCATTCAATTTTCAAGATCATTCCGATTTCCCGGGAAGGCTCCCTAAAGGTGACAATAAACCAAAAGCGACGAAACGCATCGTCGCTTTTGGGTCTGCAGGTGAAAATTGATACATGCAACAGCCCTGTATGATATTATACCGGCAGCCAGACCTTAAAGGCGACAATAACCTTCGCCGCCTTTAAGGCTTCAGGAAGCCGGCAGGTGGATACGAAAAGCGATGGATGCTCAAACGTAGTGGCCGTATAAATATTTAATTGTACTTTTCTATTCCCTGAATTACAAATTTTACTGACCGGTCATCTATTCTCATGCTGAATTCTTCACCGGCTTTTTTCCCGAGAATTGTTCGAGCCATGGGAGACCGATAAGAGAGAATATTCTTCTCAAAATCCGCATCCCAGGGACCAAGTATTGTGTAACTCCGGCTTTCATCCCCGTCGCTACTTGAAAAAACCACCTTTGTTCCAATAGACGCGGTATCAATACTGATTGAATCAAGATCAAGGATCGTCGCCTTTTTCATTTCTTCATCCAGTTTTGAAATTGCCATTTCGAGGATTGCCTGCTTTTCAAGAAGTGCAGTATATTCTACATTCTCCCTCATATCACCAGAAGCTTCAGATACCTTGGCAAGCTCTTTCGAAAGATAGACCATTTCTACGCTGACCATGCTGTCAAGTTCAGCCTTTTTCTTATCGTAACCAGACTGGGTAACAATAAGCTGTTCTTCGTCATATGACCACTCTTCATTCACATCACCGCCCTCTGCCTTGAATTCGGGAAATTTCTCCTTTATCAAAAGTAGAAATTTTTCGATCTGAGATTCCTCTACAAAGGAGATATTGCTAAAGACGTCATATAATCTGCCGAGAAAGACATCATCAAATTCATTGACCAGTTCCTTCAGGACCTCAGATTCATCATCAAAAAGAAGATCCATAGCAATATTTTTAAGACGGTTACTTTCTGTTTCAATTTTTTTCAGCTCGTTTAACGTTCTGAAAAAAGTTATCATTAACTGGTTTCTTGAATAATCAAGCCATTCGTAGTCCCAGATATGATTCAGAAGATTTTTGGCCACCCAGAAAAATATTTCCGGATACTGCCTGGCTCCGGTCAGGACGCGGTCAATAAAATTGTTAATCACATTGTAATCATGTGACCGGATAAGAATATTAATTATATACTTATGTATTCTAACCGGTGTTTCAAAAAGCATTTCAGCCACAAGCTGCGGCCAGTCTTCCCTTGTATCGCGAATAAGATTAACCAGGTCTTTCTTGTAATCATAAGAAGTTATCTTCATTGATATAAGAGAAAGTTCCGTGCTGGTTCTTACAAATTCCTGTACCTTTTCATAGTGAGTTTCAAGTTTCAGCTTGGCGGGATCAATAAAACGGGAAAGGTCATTAAGAATAAAATATGACAGAATCTGCCTTGTCTCTGAAGCACCCTTCATTTCATTTGAAAAATAATCAACAAAGAACTGAACAACACTTGAGCCTTCTTTTTCATCAATATTATTACAAAATTCTATTGAGATATCGAGACGTTCACCAAAAGAATCAGTATTGGTAAATTTATCCAGAAGTTCATCTACATATGTTACAGGATTATCTCGCATAAAAAAGAGATCTTTCTTTTTTGCAGAAACACCGAAAAGAGGAGATTTTTTTATCTGGGTTCGTGCCTTTGTCCACCACTTACCCCAGCTTTTTTCTTCAACATACTGGTTCATTATCTCCCTTTTTATATCTGCAAGAACGATTTTATTATTATATGACTTAATGAGAACCTCAAAAAATCCCATAAAATCTTCTTTGAACAGATCAGCAACTGTTTCAGGATCTTCATACTTCATCACATAAATATGATCATTACTGATCGGAGTCAGTGACTGGAGAGCCATCTGGATTGACATGCGATGATTATCTTTTTCTTTAAAACTGATAGCTATTGATTCACTGTCTATGTCAGTAATCTTTCCAAGTTTCCAGGAATTGTGGAAGGCGTAATTTCCTTTATCGAAAACAATATTTTTTTCAAAATCCTGAATGGCAAACTTTACAGGAGTTTTAAAATTACCAAGTTTTGCCAGTTCCATAAACTGCTCAAACTGACTATGCTCTCCATATTTTGCCTCATAGAATTTAATAAGGTCTCTTCGCGCCTGGTTGTCATCGGGGCGATACTTCAATATTTTTTTCAATAACTCAACCGAGTAATCGGGGCTCTCTTCATCGCGATACTTGCTCAAAAGAGCTTTCAAAAGTGTAGCTGCAAGATCTGTATGCTTTGACTCAACCAGCATCCGTTCTATTCGTTCAAAAAAGTTAACATCCATATCATCAATACTGGTGATACCGACAAGTTTACTCCAAAGGGCTACAACTTCATCATAATCCTGATTCTTAATAAAGCCTTCTATTGAAAGCTTGAGATAATATACACTTTTTTCATGGTCTTCTTCGATAAGCTTATATGCCAGTTTCTTTGCTACTTCAGTATCAAAACGGTCGATTTTCAGCAAATTTTCTAAAACAGGGATAGCCTCTTTTCCCCGGCCAAGACGCTCAAGACTTATGGCGAGAGCCCTGAGAGCAATACTGTTTTCACCATATTCAAGTATTTTATCGGCTATTAACTCTACAACCGCCCATTTTTGACTCGAAGTAAAAACATCAATAAGTTTTCTCAATTGTACCGAGTCTTCAATCGAATTATTATGATATCCGATGAGACCTAAAAGATAAATTGCACTTATTGATTCAGAGTTCACATCAAGCTGAGCCCTGCAGGCATCGCGGGTTTCACTTATCGTGTTTTCCGTTACGATGGCATTAAAGAGATCATCAAGAATTTTAAATTTTGATATTCCAATCCCCTTCGGCTCTATACGTCCCCACTGCTCTTCTTTAAACAGTGACTCAAGTCTTACTTTTGCTTTTTCCATTATCTCACCTGCAGGTTTTCCAGAAAGAATGCATGCATTTTTTCCTGTTTACAGGCCCCTGTGGAGGCCTGTTGTCGGGACACGGACCCATACTATACAAACTTGCATATAAATAGGGTAAATTTTCCCATCTTTTAAAAGCAGAAAATACCCATCCTTTTCTGATGGGTATTTTCGCTCTATCTGTTATGTACTTTTTGCTATATATTACTTAGAACTATACAAGCTTAACTTGTTACAGTTATTCTTCTTATCCTTTAATTATTAAGGCTGCTTTTTGTTGCCTCCAGAGCTGCCCTTTTCAAAGCTATCATGAAGATCTGATCCATCAAAGTTTACTTCGTAGGTATCAGTAAGAACCTTCAGCTGATCGAAGAAGAAATAGGTATTCTCTGTTAACTCTTCAGCATGTCTCTGAATCTCTGATCTTAAAACAAAACGAACAATTTTAGTTACCCGTGTCTGGGGATATGATTCATAAGACTGGGGTACTCTTCCGGGAATATTGACTTTCATCGGTCGCCATCCCACAAAGTTAACTGAACCGATTTTCAGGATATGAGTATCGCCGCGGTAATCTTTTACCCATATTTCCATACGATATGGATTTCCGCGTCCATGAACCCAGATAGACAGAGCCTTTGATTTACCGGGAAGCTGAATTCCCCGCTCCTGCTCATCTTTCCTGGTGCTGGGATTATACCGTAAAACCGGCTTCTTTGACTTCCAGTCAACTTCCTTTGGGGGAAGAATATGGACAGAGTTGTGTCCCGGATATCTAAACTTGAAACGTACTCCAAGAATCTTGGTTTTCTGCTTTCCCAGATCGGTAAGAGACCATTCTTCGACCTGCATGTCATTGGGAGCTCCCCCAAGAAATTTCAGATCAAGGACGGGGACAGGATTCTTTCGCTTCATTTTCTTTTCAGTAGACTCGTTTGTATATTTCTTTGGAGTTGATTTTACAAACCAGCCGTCATCAGCGATAGATTTAGCTATACTTCCTTTCTCGAAGTCTTCAACAACGACAGCCTTAAGGGCGTCGCCGCTGATGTCAGCTTCGACATTAGTTACAATTTTTGAATCAGCATTTTGTGATGTCATCAGTCCAAAGGAGACAACAGCAACTATTGTCAATGCTATGGATACTGATCGTTTATATACGTTCATTCTAAGCCTCCATTCTTCTTATACCGTAATTTTACCAGGTATCCTTTATTGTGGAATCACCGGTAAACTCTGACAGATCAGTAATAATTCTGAACTGGTCAAGATAGAAGTAAAATGTACCGGGCACTTCAAATTTGTCACTTTCTACAAAGAATGAGACAAAATGCAGATTCTTATCAAGGATGGCATAACTGGCGGATTGAGGCAGCCAGCCGGGAATAATCATGGACATTTCCTTCCAGCCCCAGAAATCGAGACGACCGATCTTAAGCTTGTGGATATGGCCGCGGTAGTCACGAAGTTTAACATACAGGGTATGCCTGAACTTCCTTCCCAGAACCCATACTTTTAATTCTCTCGCCTTTCCTCTAATAATATATTCATTTGGCGGGAAGGCTTCTACACGGTCAAAACCGCGATCAAGGAAATAAGACTTTATCCCGAGAACATATTCATTCTTGTGAGAGATGCCATTTTCATCGGTCATGGAATCCTTAAAATTTCCAACCTGACCTTCTTCATTGACAAATTTCCCTTCACTGTTTACGGGCCGGGGTTTGCCGGGAATCTTTCTGATCTTCGTTTCACCAAGGGGACATGTTGACATGGCCCTCCAGTCTTCACAGGATTCAAAATCATTGAGCCAGTCAACGACCAATCCATCCTGCTTTTTCTTTTCCGCTGCCGGCTTTCCTGCATTAGGATCAGCTGGTTGGGCCTGAACATTAATACTTACATTACCAAAAAAGAGGACTATTAGTCCAATGAAAACTGATAATGAAGCAGCTTTAGCCATCCTTTTCATTGAGCAACTCCTTTTATTCTTTGATCTTTCCCTCGAGAATCATTTACAACCGGAAAAATCTACACCTTTCTTCTACAAACAATCGGCATCGATACAGTAAAAATTAAGTAATTAATTTTACCGTATATTCTTATTTTTATTATGTAATTAAATTATAACCTTGTCAAGAAATTAATGACGTCGTCTAACTACTCACCCATGATAATTTGTTTAAATCTGCCTTTTATCTGACATAATATGGCAAAATAAAAAAATATAACCGGCAGCAGGGGAAAATCATTTGCAATTATATGCACTGAAAGCGTTTGATGTCAACTGAAGATAAAAAGGGGCCTTCTGCTCCCCGCAATAAACCCTGCAGAATCAGCCCCCCGCACAGGGGGCCCTGACCCGCCACAGGACTTCTACTGCACGTCAGGGAGACCCGGGAGTAAAGTTATGAGATTAGATAAACTGTATAAACAAAAATTTGTAATATCCTTTGAGATTTTCCCCCCGAAGACCCCGGCGGGAGAGAAGATTCTCTGGGAAGAACTGGCGAGTCTCGCTCACTACCGGCCCGATTTCGTATCGGTTACCTACGGTGCCGGAGGCTCAACACGGGACAGGACACTGGAAATCGCCCTTGATGTCTATATCAGGTTCGGCATCGAACCCCTGGTACACTTCACCTGTGTCGGCTCGGATAGAAAAGAGATCAAGGGATATCTTGAGGAAGTCAAAGACAAGGGCATCCAGAATATTCTGGCCCTGCGGGGAGATCCGCCGGCAGGCGAAACTTCCTTTACCCCCCATCCTGATGGTTTTGCCCATGCCGACGAGCTTATCTCCTATATTAATGATATCGACGGCTTCACCATTGCGGCTGCCGCCTATCCGGAAGGCCATCTTGAAGCACCGGATATTGAAACAGACCTGCTCAACCTTAAAAAAAAGGTCGACGCGGGAGCCGACTTTCTTATTACCCAGCTCTTCTACGACAATGAATACTTTTACCGCTTCATGGATCGGGTTGAACAGATGGGGATTCGGATTCCCATCATTCCCGGTATCATGCCGGTGACCAACCATAAACAGATTCGAAAAATTACCGGTCTCTGCGGGGCAACCATCCCCTCCTCTCTTGAGAATATACTCAGCAGCTGCGGTACCGAAACATCTCTCTGCGAAGCGGGGCTTGACTTTTCTATTCAGCAGTGCATCGAATTGAAAAAATGGGGCGTCCCGGGTCTTCACATCTATACGATAAACCGTTCCATGGCGGTTACCCGCATCATGGACGCCCTGGGGCTCCATCAGCCTCGCTAAGGGACAGGAAAAATTGTTTTGACGGCCCCGTATATTTCTGTCACAGTGCCGGCAATGATACCTTCAGGCTGAAGTAATAATGAATATAAACAATGAAAATCAGGGGATGCTTTTCCCTCTCAAACTTATCTTTCTGGCAGCCGGCATACTGGCGGGCCTTTTAGCGGCGCGCGTCTTTCTGCTTCCCTGCCAGGCACCTGACGCGTCGATGGAACCGGCGGTACCTGCGAAAAGCTACCTTCTTGTACAGAAGCGCACCAATCCGGCTGTGGGAGACATTGTGCTCATAGAATCCCCGGGTGACGACGGCCGGGTTCTTCTACTCAGGGTTGCCGCAGCTGACGAGGCGCGGGTCGAAATGCGCAATAAGATTCTTTATGTCAACGGCACCAGGTTTACTCCATCATGGAAGCAGATTGCACATGACCAGCGGGTCTTCCCCCTTCATTTTACAAAACGGGACATTATGCCCCCGGTACGCCTTCAACGTGAAGAATATTTCCTCACCGCTGACAATACAGACCGGGGTTACGACAGCCGCTACTTCGGGCCTGTGCATAAAGACAATATAATCGGCACGGTTATTTATATTCATTAAGAGTATAAAGGTACAAGTGGCACGGGTAAAGGAAGAAAAGGCTCTTCCGCCCCGTACGTCCTTCCCTTCCTCTTCAGGCTCACTTCTTTCATGAAACATTCTTCCCCTTTCTTATTCAGATAGAACCATATTGAAAAGGAAGTTTACACACACCCCTGAAAGTGAGACATTTCCATGAAGAGAAAAAAAACAGCAGCCCTCATTATTGCCCTTCTTCTTTTACCGGGAGCTTCGGTTCTCCTCTGCGGCGGTACAGGCACGCCTGAAATTCCCGGTAAGGGAGACTACGTTGTTCTGCTCCACGGCCTGGGTCGCTCGTCAGCCTCCATGCAACCCATGGGTGCATTCTTAAGCAGCAAAGGCTTTCATGTTATCAATATCGATTATCCCTCACGGAAACACCCTGTTGAGTATCTGGTCGACAAGCACCTGAAAAAGACTCTTGATACAACCTGTATCGACACATCCAAAAAAATACATTTTGTGACCCATTCACTGGGGGGCATCGTGACACGGGCCTGTCTGAAAAAGTATCCTGAACTTCCTGCAGGACGGGTCGTCATGCTCGGTCCACCGAGCCAGGGAAGCGAGGTAGCGGATTTCTTAACAAAATATTCCCTGGTGCGGCGTCTCATGGGACCGGCTCTGAGCCAGCTTACAACCGACGCGAAGTCTCTTCCCAACACTCTCGGGCCCCCGGCTTTTGAGACCGGGGTGATTGCGGGAAATGTATCTTTTAACTGGATAAACTCATTTGTTATCCCGGGACCCGATGACGGAAAGGTATCAGTGAAGCGTGCCCGCCTTGAAGGCATGAAGGAGTTTCTGGTGGTAAAAAGAAGTCATATATTTATCATGAAGGCCCCGGAGGTAATGAGGGCGGTGTACAATTTCTTGACTACGGGGAATTTTTAACATATCGTCAGGCAACAGCAATATTCCGGATTTTATACAATAGCCCCGGGTTTAAACCCGGGGCTATTATATAAAATCCGGAATATCAAAATGTTAAAACCGCAGACCAGCCTTCCCCTTTACCCGCGCATCGTCACGGTAAAGAAGCTTCTTCTCCAGCATTCCAGTTCTCTTTAAAAAATTTCTGCAGGTCGTCTGCAAGAAGCTGCAGTTCATCGGCATTAGTCCTGAGGCTTTCTGTGTTTGCTGCGTTGCTCTGAACTATATTATTTGTCTGTTCAATAGATATTGATACATCCTCTATTGCACGTTCCTGCTCGTTCATGGAGACTTCAATTATATTAGACTTTTCTTCAACCTTCGTTGTTTTGTCGTTCATGTCATTTTTCAGTCTTTTTTCTGAATGAATCTCATCGAGTACATGAACACTTTTAGTCTGAAGATTGTGTATCTTTTCATTAAGCTCCCTTATAAATCCAATCATATCTTTTATTACGTGGCTGGCGGTAACGACATCATTCTTGTTTTTACCAAGAAGGCTGGTAATCTGACCTAATTCCTGTGCAGAGGTATCTGATAATTTTCCAATCTCCTGGGCGACTACTGCAAATCCCCTGCCGTGTTCGCCTGCACGTGCCGCTTCTATCGAAGCATTAAGAGCAAGGAGGTTTATTTTCTCAAAAAATTCATCGATCACGTTTACTACCGTCAAAATTTCATCAGAGTTTGCTGTTATCTGATTGTTTGTTTCATCAAGTATTTTAGATGAATTTTCCCCTTTTCCGGAAAGTTTTATTAATACTTCAAACATAGCGGATATCTCATTGCCGTGACCTTCAAGACTGTCTATTGATGTTGAAAGTTCTTCTATAATAGTGATAAGTTCTTTTATCGAATCGGTCTGTTCTTTACTGGCATACCCCACATTAATTGTTCCTGCTGATATCTCTTCCACTGTTGCTGAAAGTTCTTCAACAGACGCTGCCTGAGACTGGGCATTGTCAGAAAAACTTGTTATCACGTCTGATGTAATATTTATCGAATTTCTCAGGTTGCCTGAAGCATTTTGTATTGTAACCATGAGGCTTTTAATAAAATCATATTGCTTTCTGTTTTTTTCTGATTCTTCTGTGCTCATTTTTAGCGCTTTATTAATAAAAGTGTTAGCGATGGAACCGACAACATATACCATTATGAGAGTTATCGTTCCATCGATATAGGTCGAGTGAGCTGTTTCAAGAAGTGCACCGGTTGCAATGGGTTTTGCTATGAAAAAATAGTAATATGACTGTATTGATACAAAAACAGCAATAATTGAAGTAGAAATAATATTAGAGCAGAAAATTGTAGCATACACAAGATCAAGAAACATGAAATATGCCATTGTCACTCCGGCAACGTGAACCGGTTCCTTTAAAAACCCTGCTGACGCGACAAAGCAGGACGCATAAGCTATCACAATGGCGCCTTTCTCCATTCTTCCCGATCTTGTTAAAAAAACAGACAAAAGAAGAAGCATAATCAATGCAGAAGAGGCAGAAAGTATCAAGATAAATCTTTCATGAGTAAAGCTTACAGCTGCTGTCACACAAAGCACTATCAAGAAAAAATTAATCATTAAGGCAAACAAAACTGTATATTGTGCCTTTTTATAACGCAAAAAGTCCGATTCATCGTACCTGCTTAAAAACAGCTTTTTAAATGTATTCATAATAAATTTCCCATGATTACAATAAAATAACAATCTGGAAATTATTCAATGGGTTAAATTATAATTAATCCATGGGGGATTCTCCCAGTAAACAAAATGGAACATAACAGGTTACAGGATGTGTGTCAGTAAAGAATACCCCTCTCGAAGGCATGAAGAAATTCATATTGATAAACAGATTCTTCATCCTTATTATGAAGGCCCCTGAGAAGCAGAAGGCGGTGTATAATTTTTTGATCACGGGTTCTTTTTTTAAACAATGATAGAAACAAGTATCAAGAAAATTGATTCTATTTTCCTTCAAGGAGGGAGTGAGTATTTTTAAAAATTTTAGCCGTTATCACATAAAATTTATAATGCAACTTCTAATAAGGTTACCAGGGCAATAAAAAAGAAAAGGACTGCCAGCCCCCTGAGTAAAATTTTTTCAGGAATTTTACTGGCAATGCCAGAACCAAATTGTGCACCAATCATCACTCCGGGAACAGTAAAAACAACTATATTCAATATTGTTTGCAGTTCATCCTCACCGGATTGAATAAAACGACTCAGATGACCTATTGATGCCGATAGCGCAGTTATTGCCACGATAAAGACACTTGTAGCAACTGATACCCTGCTGGGTACACGGCATCTCTTAAGTAGAAAGAACTCATTTAACTCTCCAAGACCCGTTGAAATCAAACCGACAAAGAGCCCTCCTATACCTGAAATAATCCTGCCTTCACTTTTATTACATACGGTATAGCATATCTTTTCATTTGCCGATGTGGTAAGGCATGTCTCAGCCTTTGTTCCTCCATATTCTTCTTCAATGCGAAAGTCAAAATGATTGACTTCATTTTTATCCGGTGTCTTCAAAAAACTGGTTGCTACGGCAAAGAGTCCAACACCAAGAATTACTTTTAATATTTCAGGGGCAACCATTCCAGCACCAATGGATCCAAGTATCGCCATCGGTACTGTTATTATTACTAAAGAAAGACCAACTTTAAAATCAATTAACCCTTTTTTTATGTATGCAGCAAGACCGCTTGCAAATCCAAAGACTTCAGTGATCAATCCAGTGCCAATGGCTACCTCCGGCGAGAGGCCAAGAACTAACATGAAAAAAGGTGAAAAAAATGTTGCTCCTCCGATACCGGAAGCCATGGCAATAGTACTGATTACTATAGCGACAGGAAACATAAACCAGTATGTCATCATCATAAAATCCTCCACATCAATTAATGGACATAGGGATTACCCGTTTCAGGTGCAGCATAATTTCAAACACATGATTATCTATATTCAGGATTTGGAGAATCAAACCTGCATCCTGCATCCCATTTCGAACGCTGATTTCCATGGGCAGGAATACCCCCTGAATCTTTTAGCATTCGAGCCATGTGCATGAGATTCCAGGTCATGAATGTTGTATTGCGATTGGTAAAATCGTTTTCTGGCCCACCTGAGCCGGGATCGAGATATGAAGGTCCAGGCCCGGCTTCACCAAGCCAGGCTGCATCTGCCTGAGGAGGAATAACATAACCCAGGTGCTGGAGAGAATATAAAATATTCATTGCACAATGTTTTGCACCATCTTCATTGCCGGTAATAAGACAGCCACCTGCCTTACCATAATAGGCATATTGGCCAAGTTCATTAAGATCGCCTGAAGATGAGTAGAGCCGTTCGACAATCTTTGTGCAGACAGACGATTTTTCGCCAAGCCAGATCGGTGTAGTTATGACAAGAATTTCAGCCTTTTGCACTTTATTATAAATAGTGGGCCAGTCATCATGATCCCAGTTATGTTCGGTCATATCAGGATATACGCCATAAGCAATATTAAAGTCTACGGGACGAATAACTTCAACAGTAACACCTACCTTTTCCATTATGCTTTTAGATATTTCAACAAGGCCTTCTGTATGTGAAAGCTCAGGTGTTGTCTTCAGGGTACAATTTAAGAAAAGTGCTGTAATATCCGAAAAATCTGTTTTATTTAGCTGGCATATTTTATCTTGTTTTTCATTTAATTTCATTTTATTCTCCTGGTATTAATAGTAACACCGGATCTTAGCCAGTACAGGAGGCATATCCGATTTCACAAACAGTTGCATTCACAAAACAAAATATCTTTGATGGGCACATCCGCAATGTTATACTATTAACCATAAATTTCAAATCTTCAAGGTAATTTTCATTAAACTTTTCATTTTCAGAAAAGCTTCGCGACCAACAGAACAAGAATACACTGCTTCAACAGGCTCCTCAATCTGCTTAGCAGATTTGCAGCAAGAATCAAACTGGAAATAACGAGAACCCGTTAACTGACATACTGGTTA
>Ga0209475_10000950_pt1 | contig 43084 bp, 41 predicted proteins | sample tdDd471_FD_187128 | JGI IMG/M metagenome (GOLD analysis project Ga0209475, IMG submission 187128) | Marine sediment microbial communities from the Atlantic coast under amendment with organic carbon and nitrate - tdDd47.1 (SPAdes)... | ecosystem: Environmental > Aquatic > Marine > Coastal >... | reverse complement strand
TCAAACAACAAACCTTAAGACAACGAGCCTTGCGACATCACGCAAAGGCTGCTTAACTTAAAACAAGATATGAGATCAAAACCTCTCTTATTTTAAGCGCCTACTGGTAACAATTTATCTGACGACGTTTGCCAAGCTACAGGCAAGACGCTTCCAGTCGCCTCCGGCTCTTTCCGCTAACTTGCCTGTAGCTGAGAAGGCCGTGGCATGATAACCATCAAATTCCTAACCTAGGAATTGGCCTCAATCCGGGGGAAAGGTCACGGTTCCTAATCGAACACACCACTGCCTCAACTGGAATGCGGTACGAGGTATAGTAAATTGACTTTGAAGCGCCCTAAAGGGGCTATCCTACAGGGCCGCCTTGGTCTGGAAAACAGACATTTCTTTTTACCGCGAGGATGTCTCGAATTCGCCAAATTAAGCCATTTTCACTGACATTGGAGTAGTCTCGTAGAAGGTTGTGCCAACGAGCCGTCACGCTCTTGGCGTCTGCCAGGGTTGTTTCTTCTTTGGGGCATCAGGCCCCACTTGGCTTGGCCTGGGCCGAGTGTCGAGGCCCTCAAGTTTGAGGTCGATGGTCGCCGTTTTCATCGCCTGATATAGACGCGCAGCAGTCGCCTTCCTGTATCGGCGGGCAAGGTACCGTGCCATACGAACAATAAACACAGCAGTCGCCGTTTTTGGTCTTCAAAAGCACGCCACATCCCCTGCAGTCATAGAAATACTGGCAGGCGTCAGTGGGCATCGCTTCCTTTTCCGTATGCCCACAGGCCGGGCAGGTTATCTGGCTTTCCAGTTCGGTCATGGTCACCCCCTGAAGCCAAAGAAGCGCAATAACTCTGGTTCATAGAAGGGCAAGATATAGGCCGCGCAGATCATTAGCGCGGAGAGAAAGAAGCTTGCTACCACGCGCCGTGTCGGTTTGCGCCCATCCCAGAAGGCGGCAGCGATGCCTATGGCCAACAATAGACAAGCACCCACAAAGAAGAGATCGCGGTACCGCGCGAAGAAACCAAGCTGTGCGACAACAGCACTGCCCACACCAAAGTTGAACAATACGAGTGGCAGCACACAACAGGACGTCCCAATCAATGCCCCTAACCCACCAATAAGGCTGCCGCCCAGAGCAAAGCGGCTGTTCATTTGAATTTGGTCTTTACTCTTCTTATCCATAAGCACACCCTAAAGGCTGTACTAAATACAGACACAAGGCAAAAGATATGGGCTCTCAAACTCGTGAACTCACGCGTGGCAAAATCGCAAAAGAAGCTGGGGTCAATCTAGAAACTATCCGTTTTTTCGAGAAGATTGGACTGATGCCTGATCCCCCTCGATCAGCCGCTGGATATCGTGTTTACGGTATCGACGACTTGAAACGCCTTAAGTTCATTCGCCGTGTAAGGGAACTTGGATTTTCGAACCAGGAAGTTAAAGGCTTGTTGGAAATGGTTGATGGCACGTTTGCCTGCGATGATGTGAAGGATATTGCGCTCAGTAATGTAGAGATTATTCGGAAGAAGATCGCGGATCTGGATAGAATGAAGGAGGCGTTGTCCAGCCTTGCCGCAGAATGCTGCGGTGGTGCATCGCAAGAGTGCGCCATCATTGAACGCTTGTTCGATGCGCCCTAGAAAGGACCGCCCGTCTTGGGGCCGTTTTTTTGATGCTGCGAAAAGGCGTCCTTAACCGGACAGAAGCGGTCTGTCCAGCTAGAGAAACTGATGTAGACATGTGAAAAAGGCTTTGCCCTTCCTCCTACTGGAAGCCTCATAACAACTTCCAAAGCTGAAAAGCGAATGGACGCTTTGCTTCAACTTGGGATTAGAGGGCAGGGCGTAGTTATGAATTTGCGTATGAAATTGAGTGGCGGGATTGTTGCGGTATTGGTGTTGGGTGCGTACTACCTACTTGGTGCGGAACGCCATGATTCTAAAGCTGATCTAGTAGTTGCTTTGCAGCCAGAGAATAAAGTGCTGGTTGCTAACGGCCAACGGCTATACGGGCAATACTGTGCGACATGCCATGGCGCAAACCTGGAGGGGCAACCGAATTGGCGCGAGCGCAAGCCTAATGGCCGCTTGCCCGCGCCGCCGCATGATGAAACCGGTCATACTTGGCACCATCCAGATGCAGTGCTGTTTGCAATAACCAAATATGGCCCTGCCGCAGTAGTTGGGGATGAAAGTTATCAGAGTGACATGCCTGCATATGAAGACGTACTGACGGACAAGGAAATATTGGCAACCCTATCGTACATCAAAAGCCGCTGGCCGGATCATGTTCGTCAAAGGCACGATTTGATGTGGTTGGATGGTCCCAGGTCTCCGGGATAGCACCGCCATGAAGCTCGCCTACTTCGGTAATGATATGTTTTCCTCCTGCTTCGATGTTTTTGTCGAACGTGGACATCAAATATGTGCGGTTTATGTCAATCCCATTGAGGGCATTGCTGCGAACATGCTGGCGAAAGCCACACGCATGGGTTTGGCGGTTCGAGCAGGGCTGCCGCTACCAGAAGAGATGAATGCTTTGGTCGATGAAGGAGTGACCTTATTTTTTAGCGCCGAGTATCAACATAAAATCCCAACACCTTCTGGGCTGAGGTATGGCGTCAACTTGCATACTTCCATGTTGCCGGAAGGAAGGGGGGCGACGCCTCTTCCGTATCTCACACACTGTCAGCATCAGCATTCCGGACTAACACTCCACAAACTTGCAACCCAATTTGATCAAGGCGATATCATCATAAATTCGACTATTGCGGTGGAAGAACACGACACTCTCAATAGCCTAATGGTCAAGATGCACCTGCAGGCGCGGGAGTTGGTTAAACAGTTTCTGGGTGATATCGATTTCTATTACGCAAACGCCCAACCACAGACAGGAGGAAGCTACTGGCCGGTACCAGAGATAACCGAGCGATTGCTTGACCCGGACCTGACTACGGTCGAATTGCAGCAGCGTATCAAGCGTTTCGGCCACTTTGGACTGTTTTTGAAATTTGAGGATCGATTTTGGCGCGTCATTCACGCCGAAGCTGTTCCTTACGAGGCCGAGAAAAGCCCAGGTGAATTACTGTTTGAGCATAGTGAAATATTGGCTATATCGAGCCGGGATGGGTTCATCTGTATCCTCAAACATTGTCTCGTTGAACTTTAGACGATACGATGTTGAATTCTGGCACAACCCATATCGGATGTAAGGGGTTAGCGGGATCCCTGAGCGCTCCCGCTAACCTAACTACTCGGTACTACGTTTTGCTAATGCGGGTCAGCGAGGAAATCCAGAATGGCGCAGTCGGGCTTTTGGTTGCCTTGGCAGCGATTCGTAAGATGCTGCAGCTTTTCTTCCAGGTTCTTCAGTCGATCGATTTTCTTTCGGGTTTCCTGCAGTTGCTTTGTTGCAAGCGCCTTAACTTCCGCACTGCTCCGCGCGTCGTTGTTAAACAGGTCCAGGAGAGCGCGACTATCATCTATCGAAAAACCGAGCTGTCTGGCACCCTTAACAATTCTGAGAAGTTGAAGGTCGGACTGCCGATACTGGCGAAACCCATTTTCAGCGCGAAGTGGATTCACAAGACCAATATCTTCATAATAGCGGATGGTTTTTTCAGGCAGGCCAATGTTTTTCGCGGCCTCACCGATTTTGACAAGGGTACTCATCGCAATACCTCTCTAAAAGTATTGAGTACCTTGAACCCTTTCGCATACAATACATTTGCATCCAGTGAATTAGAAGGATTTTTTTGTCCGTTTGATTTTGGTCAAGGCTGCCATACAGTTTTCACGCTTTTCTCGCTAGTTAGAAAGGTTCGTCTTTTGAGAAATTTGGTTTACATGCTCCGCCTTATGCTTGTTGCGTCATTGATAGCGCTGCCTGCATCTGCGCAAGTGCTGCCAAATAAGAGCGGTGAAACCAGTTATGACGCCTGTGTTAGTCAGTGGGACGGCACATGGTCATTTGAAGCGCTGGATGCTGCTGGAATAGCTGATGAAGTCGAAACAAGTGAAGATGTTTTTTGCGGCCATTTTATGAGCGCAGAAGACTTGCCGACAGATGTCTCTAGCCATGATATTGCGCCGACCCCACTTCTGGTATTGGCGCAACCGTCACGGTTGGCAGTGCCAGCACCAAAGGCTTACAAAGTCCAGATTCTCTCAGAGCATATTCCTCATTCACTGCCTCCTGAAGTTGCCCCACATCCTCCGAAAACCTGCTGATCGCAGCTAGTCACCTCGACCCTATCAACCAAACCTTGAACCCGTGTGTCTCGGGTCGAGGGGGCTGGCTAACCATCTAACAGAATCAAGTTTTATCTTAGTTTTCGGAGAGTTGCCATGAGAGCAATTTCTTACTGGGGCATTGCCGCCAGCATGGCCTGTGCTGTGTCCGCGGTCAGCCTGGGCGCACCTGCTTATGCCCAGCAGGCCGACCAAACCCAACTTATTGAGCGGCTAAGCGCGCTCGAGGAAGAGTTGAGACTATTAAAGCAACAGCTTGCAGAAACAAGAGAGCAAGCTGATCAATCCAAGGAGATTGCAGAGCGAGCTGACAACCGTGCACAAAAAGCCGAGAAAGCAGCCGACCCTGTCCGGCCGAATGCTTGGCACCTGGCAGGTTATGCCGATGTTGGCATCGAATTTTCGGATGGTGAAAATTCCGACACTTTTACCAGTGGTAAATTTAACCCGGCCTTTCACTTCCAATATAAGGATTTGGTTCTATTCGAATCCGAATTTGAGGTTTCCACCAGTAGCGATGGAGAAACGGATATTGCGGTCGAATATAGTCAGCTCGACTTCTTACTGCACGACAATGCGGTTCTGGTTGCCGGCAAATTCCTGAGCCCAGTTGGCCAATTTCAGGAAAGGTTGCACCCCAGTTGGATCAATCGGTCGGTTAACGCGCCCGCCGGGTTCGGCCATGGTGGCATCCAGCCAATCAGTGAAGTGGGGCTCATGCTGCGGGGCGGTATCCCTGTGGGCGAGCGCTTGTTCACCTATTCTGTTGCCGTCGGGAACGGCCCACGGGCTGGGCACGGTGGTGTCGAAGTTGAGGGATTTGGCCGAGATGACAATGGCAACAAAGCCGTTAGTGGACGACTTGCTTTCTTACCGTTTGACGACTTGGAAATAGGTGGCTCTTTCCTTACGGCTAAGGTTGCACCTGAAGCCGAAGAAGGTGGTGATGGTCACGGTGAAGAGCCGATTGTCGATGATCATGATGAGCCAGTGGAAGTTTTCGAGGACTTGAGACAGGGTAGCTATGATCTGTGGGGCTTTGATACGGCCTATACAGGCGGCAACTGGGATATCCGTGCCGAATACCTGAATGCGGACCTCAAGAACTTCGGTGAAGCTGACGATGACCATGGCGAACCAGAGCCTTTGTCCTGGAAAGCCTGGTATGCACAGGCTGCTTACCGTTTGTCTGACATCTCAGATTCGCCCTTTATTCAACGACTCGAGCCAGTAGTTCGCTATGGCGAATTCAAAGTAGCCGGGGACCATGAACTGGAAGAGGAGACCAATGAGAAACGCTTCAATGTGGGCCTCAACTATTGGTTCTCGCCTTCGGTCGTTGTCAAAGGTGGTCTCGAATTCCGCAATTATATGGCTGAAGAACGTGAAGATGATACCCGTCTTCAATTCCAGCTGTCTTATGGCTTCTAGGCATCAGGAGATAAACAATGCTGAAGAAAAGTGATTTCGTTGTCCTTGCTTTCGCGGGCGCCGTTCTGTCCATGGTGGGCTTAGGCGTAGCCTCCGCAGACACACAAAAGCCCAAACCCGACCCGATGCAATTTGCCCGCGGGGCCAAGGCTTGGGCGAAAACCTGTGCCCGTTGCCACAATATGAAAAGCGCTCAGGACAACTCAGATGAAGAGTGGCATGTGGATGTGACGCACATGCGCGTTCGGGCCAATATTCCTGGCGATGTTGCTCGCGACATTAAAGCCTTCCTTCAGGCCAGCAACAAGTAAGGAGCGAATGATGAAAAAACAAACCGCAATATCGCTGATTGCCATTTCAGCTCTCTCTTTTGCTGCGCAGGCTGCACCACGAGACCTGGCTAATGGCAAAGAGAAATATGAAGAGACCTGTATCGCTTGTCATGGTGAGAATGGAAAGCCAACCATTCCCGGGTTGCCGGATTTCACATCGCGAACTGGGCCCCTAAAAAAGGATAACAGTGCGCTTGTGAAAAGCGTGATGGAAGGTGTTGATCGTCCAGGCGCGGACATGGCAATGCCTCCTCTCGGTGGCAACCCGGACCTGACCGAGGATGATGTGCGCGATATTCTTTCCTACATCCGCAAAACATTCAAAGGCAAGTGATGAGTGTCAAGGCTTGAACCACCCGCTACTGGCGGGTGGTTCTATTATCAAGAGCGCTGTTTGACCTTTTGAGAAGGAAATCTGCCAGCGCTTCTTTTTAGCCATATTATTGCGAATAACACGCAAGAGCATTCGCAAATTAGCGAAAATGGAACAAAAGATGAAAAGCAAAACTATAAACGCAGCACTGCTAGGCACTGTTTCGACTGCAGCCTTTATTGCTATTTCCGCAAACGCATATGGGGAGGATGAGCACACGATTGAGTTTCTGGATGTAGAGCGTATCCAAGTGATTGGGGAAAGAACAGATCGGTCAAAGATCCCAGGTTCGGCAACCCGGCTCAGCCAAGAAGATCTCGATACATTCAAATATCAGGATATATTGCGTACGCTGCGTATGGTGCCCGGCGTCAATATTCAGGAAGAAGACGGTTATGGGCTGCGCCCGAATATTGGGCTACGGGGATCAGGTGTTGAACGATCTTCCAAAATTACATTGATGGAAGATGGAGTTTTGATTGCGCCGGCACCCTATGCTGCACCTGCAGCTTACTATTTCCCGACCGCGGGCCGTATGCAGGCCGTAGAAGTGCGCAAGGGGTCTGCAGCCGTGAAGTTTGGCCCACGTTCTGTCGGTGGCGCGATCAATCTTGTCAGCCGACGCATCCCCGATGAATTCGGCGGCTTTCTTGAACAGCAACTAGGCAGTGACGCCCTGACCACCACACATGGCATGATTGGCGGGTCAGGTATAAATATCAGCGGAATGGTGGAATTTTTCAGCTCGGGCAATGATGGCTTCAAAGAACTGCCAGATGGCAGTGACACAGGCTTTGATGTGAAGGACTATTTGGCCAAGTTCAGGGCCAAGACCGGTGCCGATGCCAAGGTTCCTCAATCCATCGAGATCAAGTTGTCGAGAACAGATGGTTCGTCAAACGAGACTTACCTGGGTCTCTCAGACACTGACTTTACGGCTAATCCCTACATGCGGTATGCGGCGAGCGCACTGGATAATATCGACACGAAACATGAACAAATCCAGCTCACGCATCAGGCTCAGTTTGGGGATGTGGAAGTGGTCACAACCGCCTATCGGAATACGTTCGAGCGTGACTGGTTCAAGCTGAATGACCTGCAAAATACCACGGAAGCATGCGGCAGTAGCAGCGGTGCTTATATTCTTGCAAACCCTGACCGGTGTAGCGTTGAGATCAGCTGGCTAAGAGGGGAGGCAGATAGCGCAGACGGCGCTATGCGTATCCGGCACAATGACCGAACCTACAGGGCACAGGGTATCCAGTCGCTGGTTGCGATTCCCTTCTCTACGGGTAGGGCAGAGCATGATCTGGAGATCTCACTGCGGTATCACGAGGACAATGAAGACAGGCTTCAATACAATGAGCGCTATTCGATGATCGATGGGGGATTGGTCTTTTCTTCAGCAGATAACCTGGGTGATGCGGGAAATCGATTGGTAGAGGCGAAAGCCTTGGCTTTCTTCGCACAGGACACAATCTCGATTGGTGACTGGACAATTGTACCGGGGATGCGCTTTGAAGCGATTACGCTTGATCGGACTGACTGGACCGGGGACGCTGAGCGACAGACTGCGGGCACAAGCAAGCCGCAAGTCAAAATCAGTACATTCGTACCAGGCATCGGTGTGAGCTACAGATACTCCGACAACTTGAATATCGTCGGTGGTTTGTTTCGCGGTTTCAACCCGCCCGGTGCTGGCAACCCGAGCGCACGAGAGGAAAGCAGCCTCAATGTAGAAGGTGGCCTGGTGTACGACAGGGGCGGATTTTACGCTGAAGGCATCCTGTTTTATTCTGACTATAGCAATATTCTTGGTGACTGTACGGCGGCGTCCGGTCAAGCGGGACAATGCGATATTGGCGACCAATTCAACGGCGGTGCCGCCCGCGTATATGGTCTGGAGCTCGTAGGAGGTTACGATATTGATCTCTCAGGCACTTGGACCATGCCTTTGTCCTTCAACTATACCTATACGGACTCAGAATTTCGGACCAGTTTCTCCGATAGTTTCTGGGGCGAAGTCGAGAAGGGCGATCACTTTCCATACCTAGCCCGACATCAGCTGACCTGGGGGATGGGACTAGCCTCTGAGCTCTTCAGCACCACACTGCAGGCAAACTATGTTTCGGCCACCAGAACGGAGCCTAGTGCTGGCGTTGTTGAAGATGCGGAGAAAGTGAAAGGGCGTATGGTTGTCGATTTTGCGTTAAGCTATCAATTGAACGATAGTATTGGCCTGTTTGTGAATGTCGATAACCTGCTGGACAACGTCTATGCCGTTTCCCGAAGGCCTATGGGCCTTTTGTCGGGTAAGCCGCGCACTATAACTGGCGGTGTGAAATTTAGATTTTAATTGGTTGAGGTGTGGCGGGGAACTCCCCGCCACATATTTGTTAAGCTGAACCTCAGAAGTTCCGCTTCAGCTGGATGCCATATTGGCGAGGTTCGCCAAATACGGTCACGGGCAGGCTACTGTCGGAGGCTCCTGCGATGTTGCGTCCGGTTGTGATATATGTGGCATAACGATTGTTGGTCAGATTCTGGCCGTATAGCGATATTTCCCACAGTTCGTCTGCCGTGGTGTAGGCAATGCGCGCGTTCAGAAGCGAATAGGTATCCGCCCTGTACTGCGGTAAATTGTTCCGCTTGAAATCGACATTGTCGCGCCACGCAAAGTCTCCGCGCAAGGTCATATAGCCCCTGCCGCCGATGTCATAGGTATATTGGGCACCGAAGGAATACGCCCATTTCGGTGAGTTGGCGATACGGTTACCGGAAAAGTCTTCGCCGCCTTCGAAGTAGACATCATATTTGGCGTCCAGATAAGCGACGGTTGCGTTGATATCGAAGTCATCAGCTACACGAGCGACAAATTCGCCCTCAATACCCTTGATCGTAGCCTGACCGGCGTTGGTTGTGGTGGCAATGCCGCCAATATATTCAACCACCTGCAGGTTGGTGTAATCATACTGGAATACACCGACGTTCGCCCGCAGGCGTTTGTCCAACAGGGTAGACTTCAAGCCTGCTTCGTAGCTCCAGAGATATTCAGGATCGAAAGATCCGGCATCCCCAAGCTGGAAGCCGCCGGATTTGAAACCACGAGTTGCCGAAATATATGCCATCACGTCGTCATTGATGTCGTAATCAATGGCAAAGCGTGGTGTCCAGGCCTTCCAATCGTCGGTAGGCGAGCCGCTATCTACTTCCGTGCCGTTCACTGCCGTGGAATAGTTGTAGCTTTTTTTCTCGTAGCTGTAACGTAGGCCTACTGTGGCCCGCAGCCTGTCTGTTACACTGTAGGTGCTCTGGCCGAACAGGGCATAGGCATTGGTGACGTTACGTTCTGGAATATTGATCTTCGGGTCCTCGAACAGGATATCAATGCCGCCGTCGCCGTCTTCATTCAGGAAGAAGGCACCTACAATCCATTCAAGCCGTTCGGGGTTGTTGTTGGTAAGCTGGAGTTCTTGTGTGAAAGAGCGAGAGTTTTCCTGGAAGCCGATATCGAAGATGGACAGGTCTGTCGCGTCGGCGTCAATAACCTGATCTACCTCACTTTCCCGGTAGGACGTAATCGACTTGAAGCTATAGTCTTCGCCGCTCCAGATGGCAGTAGCCGACACTCCCCAGATGTCAGCATTGCTTACCGGCTTGGTGTCGAACGCTACTTCATCCCTGTTGGTGGGGATCGTGGCTCCAGCGTCTGCGAATTCGTCTGGATAGAAGGTGCGGACGGCAGGGTAGCCCGTTTCCCTTTCCTTGCTGAAGTCACCGCGCAGGATCATCTCGAAACTTTCAGTGAAATCAATGGCCACCGTAGCACGGCCCGCGAACGTGTCCTGATCCTGATATTTGTCACCGGAATTAATGTCGGTATAGATGCCATCCCTGTCATTCTTCAGCAAAGTTAGGCGTGCGCGAATATTGTCGCTCAGCGGACCTGAAACGGTACCGCTGAATGTGCGCTTGTTATAATTTCCCAATGTAACCCCGAAGGTACCTTCGAAGTCCTCGCTTGGAGCTTTCGAGATCACATTGAGCGTACCGCCCGCGGAGTTGCGACCGAACAGCACCCCTTGCGGACCGCGCAGCAGTTCCAGCCGTTCTACATCGAACATGTCCTGATAGCCGGTGGTTGGGCGCGGTTGGTAGATGCCGTCGAAATGTATGGTTGAGCTTGGGTCGGTCGCTACGCCAAAGGCTGATGTGCCGATCCCGCGGATATTCACGATCGCCATGGAATCGTTGGTAACCGTGACGCCAGGGACGAAGAATTGGAAGTCTTCAATGGTGCGGATGCCGATTTTCTCAAGCATCTCTCCCGTCATTGCTGTCATCGCGATAGGAGTATCCTGAAGACTGGACTCCCGCTTTTGTGCGGTAACGATTACTTCTTCAAGAAACATCTCATTCTTGTCGCCGTCATCAGAAATGGCAGCGCTGGAAAGCAGGGCGACGGCACATGTTGTACACGTCAGAGTGTATTTTGAGTTGGATTGATACGTCATAATTTCCTCCACAGGGCAAAGGTGCCCGTTGACCAGTTCACACAGCCCCTTCGGGCGTGTGGTTTTGAATTTCGAACTTTGAGAAAAAGTCGCGTCAGTCTGTGCTTGCGGCTCTATACAGGCAGCATGCGACTGGTCCGCGCTTTACGCTTTGGGAGGATGGTACAGTGGGGGAGTTTCAATACCCGAAAGGTTGGACACCGCTTGGGCACAGTGCGTCAGTTGAGCGATATAAAAAGGGGCGTGCATTGTGCTGAAGGTGAGGCCAGCGTCACAGACAAGGCCGCCGGCCGCGCAGCAACCGTCAAGAGTGCCATGGATATGAGTCCAATCATCCGGCGCAGTTTCAGCAATATGAAGCCCAATGAATATATCAAGCTCTTCAGAGTTGGTATTCCTAAGTGTTTCGGAATCCACATCCTCAAGAGCTAGGAATATGCTGTGACCCTGAACGATGTCGGCAAGGCTTCCACCCTTATGAAGGGGCTCTCCTGAAGAAAGCGCAAGAGCAGGTGCACTGATCCACACGAGAATGTTGACCAGAAGGAAAATGTGACTGAACGTCTTCGCTATCAGCTTAATCTCCCCTATTCGGTTATTCCTAAGGTAGCATCACAAACAGTTGGGTCAAGAAGAGAGGCCCCAGGCACTGAGAGGAAACTGCCCGGGGCCTCCCGCCCTAGTGACCGTGGACCATCACCTTTGTGATCATGTAGATACTATCTTCTCCACGGTCGAGGGAAATCATGACTTCCTGACCTGTCTCTAGAATATCTAAGTCAACGTCGTTGGCGACTTTCATATCCATAGTCATCGCGGGCCAGTTGAGCTCTTTGATGGCACCATGGGTGACGTTGATTGTACGCTTGTCAGCATCGATTCTGTTCACCTTGGCATGCACCATTACCTGCTTTTCGGCGGCATGCTTACGTTGATGGCTTTTGTGTTCATGACTATCACCACCCGCATGGGCCGATAGTGAACTCAGTCCGATAATTGTGAGGGCGGTCAGGGGTGCTTTCAAAAATTTTCTCATGACTTTTCCTTTGTCTGAATTACCAAATTGTCATTATTTTTTTATGGGACGGGAGGACCAATGGGCGTGTGATACCTTCCATTCTCCATCTACCTTCACAAGGCCAAGAGTTTCGACGCTGTAAAAATCGTAGCGCTTATCATTGTTCATGAATGAAAGTGTCGCTGACGTGGTGACGATGGCTAGATTGGCTTTTTCTTGAACATCTTGTTTGAGGAGCTTGCGTTGTGCTGCCTCAAGCATGGGCATCTCTGGCTTCAAGTGATGTTCCAGGTAGTTTTCGAGTGACGCTTCCCGCACGCCGTTCTCGAAGATGACTGCGTCTGCGGCAAAACTTGCGGCCACACTCTCAAAATTGCCGCTGTATAGGGCTTCTTGGAAATGCTGGGCATAGTCCCGCGCGGTCATGCCTGAATGTGAATGACTATCTATAACCCTGGGCGCTGTAGGCTCGTGTTGATCGCCCTCAACATCCGCTGCAGTGTGATCGTGGCCGTCGTCATGACCAGCGCCTTCGTCTTGGTGATTGCTGCCATGGCTGTGTGATGCATCGCCGCCATGGTCGTGGCCTTCGCCGCTGGCGTCAGGCAGGCGCATGACGCCAAGGCCATGGCGGTATACAAGCTCTGCTCCTAAATAGCCGGTCACGCCCACTAGGCCTGTAAGCACGAGACTGGCCGCGATGACAGTGGCCGAGATGGCCTTCGACTTGTAGACCCAAAACGCAACCAAGATGATAGCGGCCGCCGTCCCGAGCGCCCAGGCCCGATGAACCTTCATCACCTTGTGGGCGATATCGTCGTGTGCAACGCTGTTGAAGGCCTGAATGCCAGCCAGCACAGTCAAGACCGTGATAGCCGCGCCGAGCCACAGGGTCCATTTCCCGGCAGTTTCAAATATTGTGACATGCTTTTTCTGTACGACTTTTGACAAAATAAGAAACAGTGTCGAACTCACGGTCAAACCTACCGTGAAATGGACCAGCAGCGGGTGCCAGTTGGGAATGATTAGATCAGTCATTTTCGTCTCCCGATACAGGGTTGATATGGTTGGATGCCTGGATGGTTAGCTGTTTCACTTCACGCCCTTTCCACAGCAGATACATGGCTGGGATCACCAGGAGCGTGAGGATGGTGGCGCTGACCATGCCGCCCACCATTGGGGCCGCAATCCGGCGCATAACCTCAGATCCCGTGCCAGAGCCAAGCATGATCGGTAGAAGGCCTGCGATGATAACGGCGACCGTCATCATGATTGGCCGAACCCGCATCAATGCTCCTTGGACAACAGCATTTGTGAGATCGGCAGCGACCACAGGGCGGCCCTCAGTTTCAGCCTCGGATTTGACCTTCTCCCAAGCCTGATTGAGATAGACGATCATCAAGACGCCAATCTCAACGGCGACGCCTGCAAGGGCGATGAAGCCCACGCCAACGGCCACGGAGAGGTTGTATCCAAGTAGGTACAGCAGCCAGATGCCACCAACGAGCGACAGCGGCAGTGTCCCCATGATGATCAGCACCGACGTGAGGTTCTGGAAGTTGATAAACAGCAGAAGCAGGATGATGATCAGCGTGACAGGAACAACGACGCTCAGTTTCGCCTTTGCCCGTTCCATATATTCATACTGACCGGACCAGGCGATCGAATAGCCCGCAGGCAAGTCAACCTGTTCCCGAACCACCCTTTGCGCTTCCTTGACGTAGGACCCGATATCAACGCCGGATATGTCGACATAGATCCAGCCGTTAAGCCGCGCGTTTTCGGACCGGATCACGCCGGGGCCGCCTGAGACATTGATGTCGGCCACCTGCCCAAGCGGGATGTGTTCGCCCTTGGGTGTAACGATGGGCAGAGACCGAAGTCGGTCAAGTGAATCACGGTATTCGCGTGGGTAGCGTAGGTTGACTGGGTATCGCTCCAGCCCTTCAACGCTTTCCGTTACGGACATGCCACCGATGGCGGTACGGATCACTTCTTGGACATCCGCGATATTGAGGCCATACCGGGCTGCCTTCACACGGTCGATCTCGGCGTTGACATAGCGTCCGCCCGTAACACGCTCGGCATAAACGGATGCGGTGCCAGGTACATTTTTCATCACCGCCTCAATGCGTTGGCCAACTTCGCTGATCACATTCAGGTCAGGCCCGGCCACCTTAATCCCCACAGGGGTTTTGATGCCTGTTGCCAGCATGTCGATCCGGTTCTTGATTGGCATAATCCAGACATTCGTGAGGCTTGGGACTTGAACAAGGCTATTCAGTTCGGCCTTCAGTTTTTCAGTGGTCATCCCTTCGCGCCACTCGCTTTTTGGCTTCAGCTTGATCGTGGTCTCGATCATGGTGAGCGGGGCTGGGTCGGTGGCGGTTTCTGCGCGCCCCGCCTTGCCATATACGGCTTCCACTTCAGGGATCGATTTGATCAGCTTGTTGGTTTGCTGGACGACTTGCGCAACCTTGCCTGCAGAGACGGCAGGGAAGGCGCTGGGCATATATAGAAGGTCACCTTCATCAAGGTCTGGCATGAATTCTCCGCCGATACGGCTGAGCGGATACCAGGCGCTGATCATGATGATCAGGGTAACCACCACCATGCTTTTCGGAAACTTCAATACCATGCCAATAAAGGGGCGATAGGCTGCGATAAGCCCGCGGTTGATGGGGTTTTTATGTTCGGGCAAGATTTTGCCGCGAATGAAATACCCCATCAGAACAGGTACCAAGGTGACCGATAAGGCGGCCGCTGCGGCCATGGCATAGGTCTTGGTGAAAGCCAGTGGATGGAAAAGCCGACCCTCTTGTGCTTCGAGCGCGAAGATCGGCACGAAACTAAAAGTGATGATCAGGAGCGAGAAAAAGAGTGGAGGCCCAACCTCTACCGCGGTTTTGGTGACAACCTCCCAGCGGTTCGCGCTGGTTACTTCTTCTTCCTCCATATGCTTGTGGAAGTTTTCGATCATCACGATCGTGGCGTCCACCATCGCGCCGATGGCGATTGCGATGCCCCCGAGCGACATGATGTTTGCGTTGATACCTTGAGCGTTCATCACAATAATCGCCGCAAGAATGCCAACAGGGAGACTGAGCACGACAACAAGCGCAGAGCGCAAGTGGAAAAGGAATACAGCGCACACAAGCGCGACGACTATGAATTCTTCGATGAGCTTTTCATTCAGCGTGTCGACAGCCCGCTCAATCAGCGACGAACGGTCGTAGGTTTCTACAACCTCCACACCTTCGGGCAAGCTGGCCTTGAGGAGCTCCAGTTTCTCCTTCACTCGGTCAATGGTGGCCAGCGCGTTTTCGCCCCAGCGCATGATGATCACGCCACCTACGGCTTCACCCTCACCATTTAGCTCTCCAATGCCGCGACGGAGTTCTGGCCCCATGCGAATGTCCGCTACTTCCCTAAGTAGAATTGGGGTGCCATTGGCGGTCTGACCTACAGGAATGGTCTCCAGGTCCTTGATGTTGCCAATATAACCCGAGGCACGGACCATATATTCGGCTTCCGCCATCTCGATCACGCGGCCACCAGTTTCCTGATTGCCGCGCTTGATGGCCTGTTTGACCATGTGAAGCGGGATATCATAGGCACGCAGGCGGTTCGGGTTTACCACTACCTGATATTGCTTGACCATGCCGCCGATGGTGGCAACCTCTGAGACACCTGCCACCGTCTGCAACTCATATTTGAGGAACCAGTCCTGAATGCTCCTGAGTTCGGCAAGGTCATGTTGTCCAGTGCGATCCACCAGGGCATATTGGTACACCCAGCCAACACCCGTTGCGTCCGGGCCAAGGGCGGTTCTCGTGCCTTCAGGCAATGTGGGAGCAACCTGGCTGAGATATTCAAGAACGCGTGACCGTGCCCAATAGAGGTCGGTACCATCTTCAAAAATAATATAGACATAACTGTCGTTGAAGAAACTGTAGCCGCGCACGGTTACCGCACCAGGGACAGACAGCATGGCAGTGGTCAGCGGATAGGTGACCTGGTCTTCAATCACCTGTGGGGCCTGGCCCGCATAGGTGGTTTTGACGATTACCTGTACGTCAGAAAGGTCGGGGATGGCGTCAAGTGGCGTCTTCGACAGCGAATAGGCACCCCAACCGGTGAAAAGAAGTGTCAGGATCACAACCAGAAAACGGTTCTGAACCGACCAGCGAATAAGATTGGCTATCATGGGTTCAAACTCCGTCTTCTACATTTTCATGGCTGAGACGATGATGAGGGACCCATCCTCGCCTTGCTGAAGTTGGAAGTGCATCCGGTCACCCGGTTCGAAAAGGGAAAGATCCACTTCTGGCGCTACGGTGAAATCCATGGTCATTTCCGGCCAGCCCAATGACTGGATCGGATCATGAGTCAGATTGATCGTGCTGCCCGCAATCGAATTGACAGTCCCCATGCCGTGATGGATTTGAGCCTCTTCAGGTGAAGATGACGTATCGTCATTTGGCATGGCCATGTCCGCCATGGGAGCATCGCCGTCGAGCATGCGCAGGAAGGCGCTGTTGATGCTGGCTTCGCTATCGATCAGGAACTGTCCGGAGGTCACAACACGCTCGCCTGCTTCAAGGCCAGCCTTGATGCCGACTCTGTCGCCGCTCTCATGGCCTGCAATCACTTCAGCGGGCCGGAAACGCCCGTCTCCGAGGGCCAGGATAACCCGGTCGGTCTTACCTGTACGGATCAGGGCTTCACGCGGAATGGAAAGAACGCCGGATTCTGGCGCGGCCATAATGCTGATCTCGCCATACATATTGGGCTTCAGACGGCCATCCTTGTTGGGGAACGCAAGCCGCACTTGTACGGTCCTGCTTTTAGGGTCAACCATGGGGTAGACATAGTTAACCGTTCCGTCCCAGGTCTCTCCTGGCAGGAATGGCAGTTGCATTGTTGCCTTCTGGCCTTCTGCGACCCAATCGCTTTGACCTTCGAAAACATCAACCATCACCCACACCGTTGACAGGTCGGCCAGTGAAAAGACGGTCTTGGCGGGCTGGATGTACATGCCTTCGCCAATACCCAAGTCCACAATGACCCCGTCCTGAGGGGCGCGAACCTCAACAAGCTGTTTGACAGTGCCACTTTTCCTAATGTCCGAGATTTGGCCGTCTGTCATGCCCAGTGCCCGCAGGCGTTCCTGCGAGGCACGGGTCAAGCCTTCCTGTTTCAGGCGTATTGCCTGTAGGAATTCCGTCTGGGCATTCACCAGTTCAGGTGAATAAAGTTCGAAAATCAGTTCGCCTTTCCTAACTTCCTCACCCACGGCCTTCCGGTACAGTTTTTCAACCCAGCCAGCCGTCCGAACATGGACATGGGCGGTCTTGTCTTCGTCCATGTCGATATAGCCCACGGTTTCAATCTCTCGGGTCATATCGGCAACGGTGGCCGCCGCTGTCCGGACGCCCAGATTGTTGACAACGGCAGCACTGATTTTCAGCGCGTTTGCGTCACCCCCGCCACCGGCTTCATCGGCATAGACTGGGATCAGGTCCATCCCCATCGGTGACTTACCTGGTTGGTCGCGGCGATAGTTGGCGTCCATCGGCGCAACCCAATACAGGATTTCGCGCTCGCCGGATTTGGCAGAACCAGCAGTTTCACTAGCGCCTGGCGCTGTTAGTTGACTGCCCGCATAGCCAAGGGTAATCCCTACCGCAAGCGTGGCCGTGGCGATCATTAATGTCTTACGCATCGTCTTCCCCTTCGAGGAATAATAGTTGAGCCTGGGCCTTCATGCGTTCGCTCTGGAGCTTGAGCAGACTAAGCTCCGCATCCAGTTCAGCGAGCCGGGCCCGAACAAGTTCTGCAAAGTCGGTGACCCCATTTTGATAAGATGTCAGGGACGCTTCGGACGTTTCCTTTGCCCGCTTGATAACAACGGATTGGAACAAGCCCACGCGTTTCTGCAGCCGCTGCCAGTCGGCATAGCTACTGTCGAGCATCTTTTTCAGATCAAGAAGGACGGTGTCATGCCCCAACTGGGCGGCCTGCCGGTCTTTCTTGGCGGCGGATAGGCGCTTGTCCTGGCGTTTTTGGGTAAACAGGGGCACATCCATCACGACACCAACGGTAGCCAGGTCGGCCCTGTCGGCCCCACGCGCACCATAACCCACGTTCACTGACCAGCCGGGCTTATATTGCTCACGAGCCACGCCAACGTCTTTGTCCGCTACCGCCACATTGGCTTCCTGCACACGGGCCGCAGGGTGTTGGCTGAGGCGTTCCGTCAGTGGTGCGATATCGGAAGGATGACGCATTGGTGGTAGTGACGTGGTGACTTGTTTGGTGGCCGCGTCTTGCCCTATACGGCGGGCAAGTCGGGCGCGCACCATTGCGTCTTGGCGGTCTATTTCGACCAGTCGGTCATCCAGCAGGCTTAATTCCAGCTCCGCACGGAACACGTCCTGACTGGTTTCCCGACCCGTCGCATAGATGGCTTCAATGACTTCGATCAGTTCGGCGATGGCCGTTCTGCTGGCCAGGACCTTTTCCCGGGCAGCAGTCCAATAATAGAGATCAAGCCAGTTTTGCCGTGTGTCGAGCACAATCTCGCGGCGGCGTAGGTCCAGTCTGGCCTGTTCCATTCCCGCCAATGCCTGCCGTTTCTGGCGATTGAACTTGAGCGTATCACCCTTTGGAAAGCTCTGGCTAAATCCCAGCTGAAGCTGAGTCATCGGTTCTTGGGTATAGCTGAAGCTATTGGTCGGCCAATTGGCGAATGTGGCCCGGAATTTTGGATCGGGCAACTGCGAGTCAGCCACGGCGCGGTCCCGTTGGGCGTCCGCGCGAACGCCGGGCTCCAGAAGATAGGGGTCATCGGAATTGAGCGCCAGCCTAACGGCCTCTTTCATCGTAAGGGCCGGTTGGCGCTCATCTTGTTGCATAGTGGCGCGTGGAGTAGCTGACGCTACTTCTATGGGGACAGCATTTTCAGATGCCAATCCCGGAACGGCCATCATAATAGTCGCGATAGCGACCAGGGACGTCTGTCGGTACATGTCTAAACCTCAACTGACAAAGGACAGGAATGGTTGGCTGGTAGAGCAAGTATACCAGCATAAGGCGCAGATTGGCGGACCAATGCTACCTTAGGAAAAAGTCAGGAGGCGTGGAGGGGGGGTGACGATGGAGTGTGTTACGGAAAGGCCAACTTGGGGCGTCAGCTCATAAAGTGGTGCCGCACCATAGTAGTCGTCCTGTTTGCCCAAAGGGTCGGGCAGCGCGACAATATTGGCGAAACCAGCACAGCAGGCGATGCTGCAGGGAGCTTTGGAAGAGCTGCGGTCATGGCCGCCATGAGCATTATTTTGCCCCATGCTTTTGACATGCTGGCTATGGATGAGCGTGCCGTCCATATAGGTCGTTGAAAAAGACATTTCTGTTTCTGGACAACAGGCATGCGCAGCAACCTTCGCCATCACCGGAGCGCTGGCGAGAGAGACAAACAGAAGCGCAGCCAATAGGGCGCTATATATGTGTCTGACGAATCGCATGTCCAGAAGCATATCCCTGTACCATAGTTCAGGGTCAAGGGGCTTTTCACTGTTCACATCGAGTTGATCGTGGCGTGTGTCGTTAATCCAAATTCCTGTTTGACCTTCCAGTTTGTGGAAGGTTTAGCCTGCTCAGGAATCGAGGTGGTATGTGTTGCCTGAAGCGAAAGGTGCGATCAATGTTTCTTACCGTCAATATCGGCAGTTCCAGTTTGCGGCTTGGCTGGCATGATGGGGAAGCTGGGTCCCCCACGACGGCGCCCTTCGATGGTAAAGGCGGCGCGACTGTTCTGTCCCGACATATAGGTCAATTCATTGAGGCCCAGGGCAATGCGACCCCCAAAGCGGTTTGCCACCGAATTGTCCACGCCGGTGCGGCCTATGGTGAAAGCTGCTTCATTGACGATAAAGTCGTTGCAGCCATCAAGGCCAACAGTCCGCTGGCTCCCCTGCACAACCCCTTGGCGCTTGAGGTGATCGAAACCTGTCGGGCGTTGTTTGGGGCGGCCGTGCCGCAGGTGGCAGTGTTTGATAGCGCCTTCTTTTACAATATGCCGGATTATGCCGCGCTTTATGCCATTCCGGCCCGACTGGGCATCCGGCGTTTGGGGTTTCACGGTATCGCGCACCACTTGATGTGGCAGGCAGCCGTCAAACGCAATCCTCAGGCCCGTCGCGTGATCAGTCTGCAGCTTGGTTCGGGGGCTTCCGCCTGCGCCGTCAGGGACGGGCGGGCAGTTGACACGTCCATGGGCTTCACGCCCCTTGAAGGCCTGATGATGAACAGCCGATGCGGTGATATTGACTCTGGTGTCCTTTTGTATCTGCAGCAGGAGAAAGGCCTGTCGGTAAGCGAGATTGAGGATCTTCTGAACCGCCGATCCGGCCTGCACGGAGTTTCGGGGGGTAACACGAGCTTAAAAGACCTTCTCTTGCTTGACGATGATCAAGCAAAACTTGCGGTTGATATGTACTGTTACCGTATCCGGAAATATGTCGGGGCTTATGCCGCGGCGCTTGGGGGGCTGGATGCCATCGTTGTAGGTGGCGGTATTGGCGAGCACCTCCCTGAAATCAGATGGCGTAGTTTCGAAGGACTGGCATTTCTGGGCGTCGAGATGGATGACTGTCGCAACGCAAGCTGTGACGGATCGGGAGGTGTGATTTCTGCCCCCCATAGCAACGTGACTGTTGAAGTCGTCGTGCTCGACGAAAACAGGTTTATGGCAGACGAAGCTGCCCGGCTGTTTGCCCAACCAGCCAGGTGATCGACTGGGTGATCGAAAGGAATGGAGTGTAATCATGTTAGCGCAATTTCCCGCCCACGAACGACACAGGATTCGGGCCCGTGCCGAAGCCTTCCGCGCCAATAATGAGGCGTTCGCCAAATGGGCCGCGGGCTATGGCGTTATCCGCCACGACGACCTGACCCAGGTGCGTGTCCACGACATGGTGATGATGTTGGTGGAAAATGGAAGTTTGCAAAGTGCAACCGAGGGATATGCGCGGCTGACGGCTGCGGACAAGGTGGCAAGCGCGGCCATGTGGATGGTTGCGCATATGACCTACGCCGGCCGCGTCTATACTGATGGTCGTACGATGGAGGCGAGCGATTTCAAAGCGGAACCCCAAGGCCACACTGGCGGTTCGCTCAATATCGCGATCGGATATGTGGGCTATTTGCTTGCAAATGCACTCAGTGGTGAAACCAGGTCCTGGCTGATGGGCCAGGGGCACTGTGTGGCGGCGATCGATGCGACCAATCTGATCACCGACAATATGTCCCCCGAGCAGGCTAGGCGATACGACTGGACGGATGACGGGGCGACACGGTTCGTGCAGGATTTCTACTCTTATGGTGTTGGGCATGACGGGTACCCACTGTCGCCGCTTGGCAGCCATGTCAATCCGCACACTGGAGGCGGCATGATCGAAGGCGGCTATCTGGGGTTTGCAGAACTACTGTATCCCCACATGCCTTTGCCGGGCGAAAAGCTGGTGGCATTCCTGAGCGACGGCGCATTCGAAGAGCAAAGGGGCAGCGACTGGGCGGCCCGGTGGTGGCGGGCCGAAGACAGTGGGCTGGTGGCGCCGATCATGATCGCCAACGGTCGCCGGATCGACCAACGGTCAACCATGGCCCAAAGCGGCGGCGTTGACTGGTTCCGCGATCATCTTCGTCTGAATGGATTTGACCCCATCGATCTGGATGGACGTGACCCGGCTGCCTTTGCCTGGGCTGTTTTTGAAATCGAGGCTCGGCTGTCAGCTTGTGCGAGCGCCTGTAAAAAAGGCACGGGGCAGTATCCTGTGCCGCTTCATTATGGTATCGCGGAAACGGAAAAGGGTTTCGGTTTTCCAGGTGCGGGCACCAATGCGGCTCATAACCTGCCACTGGTCGAAAATCCCCATACCAACGACGCAGCGAGAGCTGCCTTCAATGAAGGGGCAAAGGCGCTCTTTGTGCCCAAGGATACCTTGGCAGAGGCGGTTCAGTTATTGAACCAGCATGAAGTGCAGGACCGCCCAATGGAGCGAGACCATCCACTGGTATCGCGCAAGCTGCCGGACACTGTTCTGCCGGAGCCGACCTGGAAGAATGTTGGCGATGAGCAGACCTGCTCCCCCATGGCTGGCATTGATGAGTATTTTTGCAGTATGGTTCGGTCCAACCCCGGGCTGCGGCCACGTGTGGGCAACCCCGATGAAATGCGCAGCAACAAGCTGAATGCGACGCTGGACCTTCTCAAGCACAGGGTTACGGCTCCGGAGGAGGGTGCGGCAGAAGCCGTTGACGGTGCTGTCGTGACGGCCCTCAATGAAGAAGCCGTTGTGTGCGCGGCCCTTGGGAACAAGGGTGGCCTCAACCTCGTCTGCTCGTATGAAGCCTTTGCAGTCAAGATGCTGGGCGCGCTCAGGCAGGAAATCATCTTCGCGCGGCACCGAAGGGTTGCGGGGCAGGAACCTGGTTGGCTTGGCGTGCCGATCTTGTTGACATCCCACACCTGGGAAAACGGCAAGAACGAACAATCGCATCAGGACCCAACCTTGTGTGAAGCCCTGTTGGGTGAGATGTCGGACGTGTCCCGCGTCTTGTTCCCTGCCGATTGGAACAGCGCCCAAACCAGCCTTCGGGCGGTTTATGAAAGCAAGGGAACCATCTGGTCCCTCGTGACACCCAAAAGGCAGCAACCGAACTTCTTTACGCCAGAGCAGGCGCAGCAGCTGGTCGCCGAAGGGGCAGTCAGGCTGAAGGGACAAGGTGGGCCTGATGAAAAGGTTATTCTGGTCGCCTGCGGTGCCTATCAATTGGCGGAAGCATTGAAGGCCTCCGGGCGACTTGATGAACGCGGTATCGCCCATGGTCTGGTGTATCTGTTGGAACCCGGCAGATTCCGAGAGCCACGCGACGAACGCGAAGCGGCGATGGTGGCAGCAGACAGTATTCGTGGTGAGCTGTTTCCAGACGCAGCAGACATTCGGGTGATGCTCACGCACATGCGGGCCGCCCCGTTTCTGGGAACGACCCGACCGCTTGATACGGGACCGGGAAAGACATTTGTTCTTGGGTATGCCAACCGTGGCGGCACGCTTGATGAAAATGGCATGCTGTTCGCGAACGGCTGCACATGGGCCCACACACTTGAGAAGATCGCGAAGGGGTTACAGGTCGATCCAGCCCAATTTCTGAGTGAAGGTGAAATAGCAGCGATCCACGGGAAGGCGGACCCAGAGCCACTATGGCGCAACAGTAAAGGAGATATCCAATGATGAAACTGGCATTCATGGGGGCGGCGGGCACCGTTACAGGGTCCAAATATCTCCTGTCCGGGGCGGACTCCAAAATCATGGTGGATTGTGGCCTTTTCCAGGGGCTCAAGGACTTGCGCCTGAAGAACTGGGCACCGCTTGAGGTCGCTCCCTCAACCATCGATGCGGTTTTGCTGACCCATGCGCACCTTGACCATTCCGGCTATCTGCCGCTGTTGGCGAAAGAGGGTTTCAAGGGCCCCATCTATTGCACTGGTGCAACGGCCGAGTTGTGCGATATCCTGCTGCGCGACAGCGCCTACCTGCAGGAAAAGGATGCCGAGTTCGCGAACCGTTATGGTTTCTCCAAACACAAGCCGGCGCGCCCACTTTACACAAGCGAGGACGCAGAGAAGGCGATCGGGCTCTTGCGGCCGCAAGCGTTTGATCACCCGATGCATGTGCAGAACGGCATTGAGGCAACCTTCCGCACAGCCGGACATATTCTGGGGGCGTCCACCATCACGCTGCAGATGGAAGGGCGTACCATTGTTTTCTCGGGCGATCTGGGGCGCATGACAGACCCTGTTATGCCACGCCCGGTGCAGATAGACCATGCCGACTATCTGATGGTGGAATCCACATACGGGAACCGCAAGCATGAGGCCCTGGACGTGGAAGCAAGGCTTGCTGACATTATTTCCATCACGGCGGCGCGGGGTGGTTCGGTGATTGTACCAGCCTTCGCTGTGGGGCGGACCCAGTCGCTCCTCTATCACATTTCGCGGCTGAAGAAGGCGGGCCGGATACCGGACTTGCCAGTTTTCCTCGATAGCCCGATGGCGATCAATGCCAGCCATATCTATTGCGAAAACCGGGCGGTACACCGCCTTTCCGATGCGGAATGTAAAACAGCCTGCTCGGTCGCCAAATATACCCGCAAGGTCGAAGAATCGAAGAAGCTGACATACCTCGCGATGCCTGCGATTATTATTTCCGCGAGCGGCATGGCGACGGGGGGACGGATTTTGCACCATCTCAAGCATTATGCGGCGGACCGGCGGAATACCATCCTGTTCACCGGGTTTCAGGCGGCTGGCACGCGCGGCAGGGCCATGGTTGAAGGCGCACGTCAGATCAAGATCCATGGCGCCTACATTCCGGTTAATGCGCAGGTGGACAACCTTGATGCCTTGTCGGCGCACGCAGATGCCGACGAGATCCTTGAATGGCTTTCCGGCTTCAAGCACCCGCCCAAAACAACCTTTGTCACCCACGGCGAACCTGAGGCGTCGGCGGCACTTGCCACCCGTATAAGGAATGAGCTCGGCTGGCACTGTGAAATCCCGGAACTGGGGCAGGAGGTTGAGCTGCCATGACCACCTCGGGGGAAGAAGGGGCGTGCCATCTGGGTATCCGGCTCAAGCGGCTTGGCATCAACAGCCGCTCTGATCATATCATCTATATGCGCGAAGACTGTGCCATTTGTCGGGCCGAGGGGTTCAGCGCGCAGGCGCGGGTCCGCGTGGACCTGGGCGACAGGTTCATCATCGCGACGGTCCATCATGTCAATACCGACCTGTTGTCCGACGGCGAGGCAAGCCTGTCTGAGCGGGCATGGGCGTTGCTTGGCGCAAGCGAAGGGGATTGCATCTCGCTGTCCCACCCGGCGCTTCTGCAATCGCTCAGGAAAGTCCGGGGCAAGATTTATGGCCGCGCCTTTGAGGGCGATGACCTGTCATCCATTGTTCGTGACCTGACCGAAGGGCGCTATTCCGATGTGGAAACCGCCGCCTTCATCACGGCATGCTCCGCCCGCGATCTGGATGAGGCAGAGCGCATTGCGCTGACCAAAGCCATGGTTGACGTCGGCGACAGGCTGGAATGGCCGTGCACGCCAGTGGTGGACAAGCATTGTATCGGCGGCTTGCCCGGGAACCGGACCACGCCGATCGTTGTTTCCATAGTGGCGGCGAACGGCCTCCTGATGCCCAAGACATCGTCGCGCGCCATCACCTCGCCCGCTGGTACGGCAGATACTATGGAGGTGCTGACCAAGGTTGATCTTGACCTTGCGGCCATCCGGCGGGTGGTGGAAAGCGAAGGTGCCTGCCTCGCTTGGGGTGGGGCGGTGCGCCTCAGCCCTGCTGACGATCTGCTGATCCGTATCGAACGCACGCTTGATATCGACAGCGACGGCCAACTTGTTGCCTCGGTGCTGTCGAAAAAGATTGCCGCCGGGGCCACCCATCTTGTCCTTGATATCCCTTATGGGCCGACAGCCAAGGTGCGGTCCCTTGAGGCCGCGGAGAAACTGAAGGCCAGCCTTCTGGATGTCGCGGCGGCTTTTGGCCTGAAAGCGCAAGCGGTTCTAAGTGATGGGACCGAACCAGTGGGGCGTGGAATCGGCCCAGCCCTTGAGGCGCGGGATGTGCTGTCTGTTCTCAGGTGCGAGCAGGACGCGCCTGAGGACCTGCGGGACCGCGCCATCACCCTTGCCGGATGCCTGCTTGAAATGGCGGGCTGTGTGAATGCGGGCGCGGGCGTCGCACGCGCCACCGCCACTTTGGACGACGGAAGCGCCTTCAAGAAGTTTGAAGCCATCTGCGCCGCCCAGGGAGGCTTGGCCGAGCCGCCTGTCGCAAAGCACCGGTGGGTGGTTGAGGCAGCGAAAAGCGGACGGGTGTCGCGTGTCGACAACCGCCGCATCGCACAAGTGGCAAAGCTGCTGGGCGCCCCCGATGCTAAAGCCGCAGGGGTGCTGATGAGAGTGCGTGTGGGCGACAGGGTAGAAGCTGGCGCGCCGCTCTATGAGATGCATGCAGAAACCACGGGTGAGCTTGCTTACGCGCAGGCCTATGTGGACCAAAACCCAGATATTATTGCCGTGGAGGTCAACTGATGGGGTTTATCTATTATGCCTTGCCAGGCGCGGAAACATTGGCAAAAGATTTGGCCCACAGGGCGCAGGCCAAGGTTGGGAGCCTGGAAGTACACCAGTTCCCTGATGGTGAAATATATGTGCGGGCCCATACGCCGTGTCAGGACCAAAGGGTGGTACTGGTCGCGGATCTTGCGCGGCCTGATCGTTCGGCTTTGCCGCTGCTCTTCGCTGCTGATCTTATGCATGATCTTGGCGCTGAAGATGTGGGGCTAGTGGCGCCCTATCTGGCTTATATGCGCCAGGACAAACGGTTTCATGAGGGCGAAGCGATTACCTCTGCTTCCTTCGCCAAACTGGTCAATAACGCGCTGGACTGGATGATTACGGTCGATCCGCATTTGCACCGGCGCAAGAGCTTGTCAGAAATTTATTCTATTCCAGCCAGTGCGCTTCATGCGGCACCTGTTATCGGTGAATGGATAGCGCACAATGTTCCGGACGCCCTTCTTGTGGGGCCGGATGGAGAAAGCGAACAGTGGGTGAAGGCTGTGGCGGAGGTCGCTGACATGCCTTTCATTGTGCTCAAGAAGGTCAGGCACGGAGATCGCGACGTGGAAGTGAGTGTGCCGCAGGCTGACCAATGGCACGACAGAACGCCGGTGTTGGTGGACGATATCATTTCAACAGCCCGGACGATGATCGAAACCGTCTTTCATCTAAAGAATGCAGGCATGAAGCCTCCCATCTGTATCGGTGTACATGCCATCTTTGCGGATGATGGGTATGAGGCACTGAAGAATAGGGGGGTGAGGATCGTCACCTGCAACGCTGTGCCGCATCCCACAAACGCAATCGACCTCACCGGTCTGATCGCCAGCGGGATACAGACGCTTCTCAGCACCAAACAGGGGGGCTCGTGAATCAGACACTCCGATATATCGCAATAGGCGCGATTGTGGCTGCCGTTGCCGCTGTAGCCTGGTTTTGGCAGCAGAATGCCGGCGTCTGCGCGGCTGGTGGTGCGCCAGCAGTCTGTGTACCCGAACAGATCACGCTTTATGGCAACGTGGACGTGCGGCAGGTCAATCTAGGCTTCAAGGTTTCCGGTCGGGTGGACCAGCTACTGGTCGAAGAAGGAGACCGGGTGACGCAGGGTCAGAAACTGGCAACCCTTGAAAAGCCCGATTTTGTCGATGATGTCGCGCTGGCACAGGCCCGGTTTGATGCCAGTGCGGCTGCCCTCAAGCAGCTTGAAAATGGCGCCCGGCCGCAGGAGATTGCCCAGGCTGAGGCCCTTGTTGAGGAACGGCGGGCTACGGTTCAGAATGCAAGGCGCACTGTGAAAAGACGAGCTGAGCTCGCGGAAGAAGGCTTTACCGCACATCAGGCGCATGAAGATGCCGAAGCCGCGCTGTTGGAAGCCGAGGCCCGCCTTCAGTCGGCCATCGAGACGCTCAATCTTGTGAAAGCCGGGCCGAGGAATGAGGAAATCGAGCGCGCCCGGGCTGCCCATGCGGCGGACGCGGCGGCGCTGTCGCTCGCCCAGCGTCGGCTGGCAGACACGGACCTCTTTGCTCCCAACGAAGGCACCGTCCTGACCCGCGTGCGGGAGCCCGGCGCCATCATTCAGGCGGGAGAGCCCATCCTGAACCTGAGCCTCAAGTCGCCGGTCTGGGTTCGTACCTATGTGGAAGAACCGCAGCTTGGGTTTGTCACGCCCGGTATGAAAGCAACCGTGCAGACGGATTCCGGGGGCACATTTGAAGGCCAGGTCGGTTTCATCTCACCTGTCGCGGAATTCACGCCGAAGACAGTGGAGACCAGAGAGTTGCGTACGCGCCTTGTCTATCGTGTTCGAGTGATTGTGGACAGTGATGACGACAGTTTGCGGCAGGGTATGCCGGTGACCGTGGTTCTTGTGCCGAAAGGGGCTGTGGCCGGTGCAGCCGCTGATTGACATACAGGCGGTCAGCAAAAGCTTTGGCAGCTGTCGCGCGGCGATCGCAGACATATCCGCCAGCCTGTTGCCCGGCGAGATAACGGGTATTGTTGGCCCCGACGGCGCAGGCAAAACCACCTTGCTGCGGATGATGGCTGGGCTTCTTACCCCCGATGAAGGGCGCATTCTGGTTGATGGCAAGGATAGCCGCGACGGCGGCGGGGGGCGTGATCATCTGGCCTATATGCCGCAGCATTTCGGCCTGTATGAAGACCTGACGGTCATGGAAAACCTACAGCTGTATGGCGATTTGCGATCGCTGGCTAAGGCGGAGCGACCGGCGCGCTATGAAACGCTTTTGCAGTTTACGGGCCTTGGTCCTTTTACCGAGCGGCTCGCCGGGCGTCTCTCCGGCGGCATGAAACAGAAGCTTGGCCTTGCGTGTGCCTTGATCCGAACGCCCAAAATACTGCTTCTTGATGAGCCAAGCGTGGGTGTGGACCCAATTTCGCGGCGGGAACTATGGGCGATGACGCAGGAATTGGCGGGCCAAGGTATGGCGGTCGTGTGGAGCACCGCCTATCTGGATGAGGCGGCGCGCTGTTCGTCCGTACTGTTGCTGGAAAGCGGCCGGGTTTTATATAGTGGACCGCCTGCTGTGGCGACTGACCGCATGGCAGACCAAACCTATGCTGTGCGCGGCTTTGCATCGAGCCAGCGCAGGATGTTGGCCAAGATCATGCAGCAGGATGACGTGCTTGATGCGACGATTGAAGGGCACGAGGTTCGCTTCCTTATGGGGGTGGGGGCTGAGAGGCCGACATCGCGCTCGCTGGGCATTGAAGATGACGTCGATATCGTGCCTGTTGAGCCGCGATTTGAAGATGCCTTCATCGCCTTGCTCGGTGGGGCGCGTCTCAATGCCTCGCCTTTCGCGGATATGGCTGAAGTGGCGCGGAACGGTAGCGATGTCTCGATCCGTGCTGATGGGCTGACGCGCAGGTTTGGCGAATTTGTGGCGGCGGACAGGGTCAGTTTTTCTGTCAGTCCGGGTGAGGTTTTTGGCTTGATCGGACCGAACGGCGCGGGGAAATCCACCACCTTCAAGATGCTGTGTGGGCTTTTGAAGCCAAGCGCGGGAAATGCTTCGGTCGCGGGGCTGGACCTCCAGAAGGCGCCGAGCATGGTGCGTGGCCGAATTGGCTATATGGCGCAGGGGTTTGCCCTCTATGGCGACCTGAGCGTGTTTCAGAACCTGACCTTCTTTGCGGGCATCTATGGCCTGAAGGGCAAAAGTGCCCGTCATGCCATCGACCGCGTAAGCGATATTTTTGGACTTATGACCCACCACGGGAGCCGAGCGGGCGAACTGTCCCTTGGGTTCAAACGCCGTCTGGCACTCGCCTGCGCGGTGATGCACGAGCCTGATATCCTGTTTCTTGATGAACCGACATCCGGGGTGGACCCGAAGACACGCCGCGAGTTTTGGGGCCATATCAACGCCATGGTCAGCCGGGGTGTCACGATCATTGTGACGACCCACTTTCTGCACGAAGCCGAATATTGTGACCAGGTGGCCCTGATCAACAAGGGCCGGATCATCGCCTCAGGCGCCCCCGATGCCCTGAAAACAGCAGTGCGTGCGCCTGGTGTGCCTAACCCCACGCTGGAGGACGCTTTTGTTGCCCTGGTGGCGAAACAGGAGGCGGCGGCATGAGGTTCAATACGGGACGCATATATGGGTTGGCCCGCAAGGAAAGCAGGCAGATATTAAGAGACCCCAGCAGCCTGATCATTGCCGTCTTTCTGCCACTGACCCTGCTGTTCCTGTTCGGGTACGGCGTTACGTTCGACCCGCGCCACTATGATATTGGCCTGGTGGTTGAACAGCCCACGCCCGAGACCGGCAGCTTTACGGCCTCTCTGGTGACATCCAGCTACTTCCGTGTCGAAACAGGCCGCGATGTGCGTGAGTTGGAAAGCAAGCTGGTGTCGGGCGATCTGAAAGGTATTGTGGTGCTACGCGCTGATTTCTCCCGCCGCGCCTTTCGCCGGGATACGGCACCCATTCAGGTTCTTGTTGACGGGACGGACGCCAATACGGCCGAGTTGATCCGTGGCTATGTTCAGGCCCTGTGGGCATCGTGGCTTGGCCAGGAACTATCCAGCAACGGCATCGACTATGCGCCGCCCGTAAGCCTTGTGTCGCGCCTGTGGTACAACCCGGAAGCCTCCAGCAAAAATTATCTGGTGCCCGGGTCCGTGGCGATCATCATGACCATGATCGGCGCGTTGCTGACTGCCCTTGTGGTGGCGCGGGAATGGGAACGCGGCACGATGGAGGCGCTGTTGACCACGCCTATAGGCCGGTGCGAACTGCTTCTTGGGAAGCTGGTGCCCTATTTTTTGTTGGGTATGGTGTCCATGGTCCTGTCGGTTGGCGTGGCCATCTGGCTTTTTGACGTGCCGTTTCGTGGGTCCTTTTGGGTGTTGGGGCTGACATCCGCCGTGTTCATGTGGACGTCGCTTGGCATGGGGCTGTCGATCTCGACTATCTCACGAAGTCAGCTGATCGCGGCCCAGATTTCCATCCTATCGGCCTTCCTTCCGGCCTTTTACTTTTCGAACTTTGTGTTTGAGATAGACAGCATGCCTGCGCCGCTTCAGTGGGTCAGCTATATCGTACCGGCCAAATATTTTGTCTCAACACTTCAGACGCTGTTTCTGGCCGGGGACGCGGGCGGTGTGATCGTTGCCGACACGCTGGTACTGGCGCTGATCGGGCTGGTGTTTTTCATGGCAGCAGTCAGGAAAACCCGAACGGATTTGGAGTAGGCACCCATGTGGACCCGGCTTTATGCGCTGATCAAAAAGGAACTGTGGGCCAACATCCAGGACCAGCAAACCCGTTTCCTGCTACTCGTGGCGCCGCCGTTCCTGTTGCTCATCTATGCTTTCGCGCTGACGCAGGAAGTTAAGAATGTGTCGCTTGCAGTTTTCAATCAGGATCAGGGCATTGAATCCCGCGAGCTGGTGTCGCGTTTTGTTGGGGCACCGACCTTCACGAAGGTAACCTACCTGGAAAGCGACAGCGACATCGGTGAGGTTATCGAAAATCAGGCGGCCTTGATGGTTCTTCACATCCAGCCTGACTTTTCCAAACGGATCGCACGGGGTGAAACAGCAAATGTGCAGATCATTCTAGATGGCCGTCGGTCGAACGTTTCGCAGATTCTGGTGGGCTATGCCGGGGAAATTGTTGCCACTTTCAATGCGGAGGTGGAGGCGCGAACGCCCAGGAACGGGAACCCGCCCAGCGAGATTGTCTCCCGAACCTACTTCAACCCGAATTTCGACACCATCTGGTCGGGCACGCCGGGGCTGTTTGCAGGGCTTATTGCCACAGTGGGCTTTATGGTGTCGGCTTTTTCGGTCGCGCGGGAGCGCGAGCTGGGCAGTTTCGAGCAGTTGCTGGTATCGCCGCTGCGGCCGTTTGAGATTTTGGTTGGGAAGACCATTCCCGCGCTGATCATCGCCATGACAAGCGCGCTTGTGATGCTGATGCTGAGTATCCTCGTTTTGGGCGTGCCGTTCGAAGGTTCGGTGCTTCTGCTTTTTGCCGCCATGACGCTTTATCTCGCAGCCATCATTGGTATCGGGCTGTTTATCTCATCGCTCGCCTCCACGCAGCAGCAGGCGATCATCGGCATTTTCATGTATATGGTGCCTGCCGTTCTGTTGTCCGGCTATGCGACGCCTGTGGAAAACATGCCCGACTGGTTGCAAATCGTGGCGCAAACCAATCCGGTGACGCATTTTATTGCGATCTGCCGGGGTGTTTTCCTCAAAGCGGTGCCGGCAGGTGATGTCGTCGGCCATATGTGGCCAATGCTGGCTATCGCCTTTGTCACCTTGTCAGCCGGTGCCTGGATGTTCCGGCGCAAGCTCTCCTGATGTCAGCGCGGTGTGCCAAGGCGGCACACCGCATAAAGGAGAGGGATCAGCCGATCAGTGGTTGTGACCGTGCTCTTTTTTCTTCTCGCCTTCTTGTTTCATGCCGTCTTTGTCCATGCCCTTTTTCATCCCTTTATCCATTTGCATCATCGACATGCATTCATCCATTTGCATCATCATGTTGTTGCGGATTTTGGCTGGATCGGTTTCATGATCCATTTCCATTTTCTCGGTCATGCAGGCCTTCATATGCTTGCGCATCATATCCCGCATCATCATGCCGTCTTTCATCATCATATGGCCTGCCTTGTCTTTGTGATCATCCTTGTGATCACCGTCGTGGGCATAGACGGGAATCGAGAGCGACAAGCCGATAGCGGCAATTGCCAATGTGGTAACGATGGATTTGCTTTTCATGAAAACCTCCTGAGAATTGATTGTGATCTGTTTGGAAATTCCAAGTGTTGGGATTAATGCGGCAGAGGATCAGGCGCCTGTCAGGTTCGGGACAAAGCGTGGTGTGTGCTCGGCGTACCGTGTGAAGGTGTCGCCGAAATCCTTTTCCGCCTGGTGTTCTTCCGTGATCGACAGCCGCCAATAGACAACAAGCAGGATAGGGAACATCGCGAGCGTCAGGATGGTGGGCCACTGCAGGAGGAACCCGAACATGATCAGGACAAATGCAACATATTGTGGGTGGCGCATGCGGGCATACGGCCCGTTTGTCGCAAGTGTTCCTGTCTTTTGCGCCCGATAGAGAACGTTCCAAGCGGCTGCCAGAAGCCAGAAGCCGCCGCCAATGAAGACCATACTCAGAATATGGAATGGCCCGAAGTGGGGATTGGCTTTCCAGCCGAACATCATCTCCAGCAGGTGGCCGGAATCGTGCGCGAACCAGTCCACATCAGGAAATTGGCTTTGCAGCCATCCGGACAGGAAATAGATGGTCAGCGGCACGCCGTACATCTCGGTGAAGAGAGCAACAATGAAAGCGCTGAAAACGCCGAAGGAACGCCAGTCAGTTTTCGTTTTTGGCTTTGTGAAACTGAAAGCAAAAAAAATGAAAATGGCTGAATTGAGGATTACAAGGCTCCAGAGCCCATAGGATGATGAATGATCCATGGTGCCTTACTCCTCATCCTTGTGGTCATGGTGGGAATGGCCCCCATGCATGAACAGATGCATTCCTACGCAAAGCAGCAACAACAGCAGTAACGGCGCATTGCCACCGAGTGTTATATGAGCCCTATGTTCATAAACTAACATCAAACCAGCGATCGCTAGGAACACGATGAACACGAAACCGATCCGTGTTTGAAAGAAGCCTGGAGAATTTTTCATGGTCGCCCTCCGAAAGGTTTGGCACGAGCTTAGGGCTTCCAGTTACAGGAAGGTCAAGGCAGGAAATCTTCAGGCGTATTATATTTTCAGAGGGTCAAAAAAATACAGAAAGCCTATTGACCTTGCCCTTACTAGAAGCTTTAGGCTTCCGGCGAATCTACAGTTGATCAGGAGTTTCGCCCATGTGTGAGCACCACGACCATCACCATCACCATCATGCCAGCAATGGCAAGTTGGCAGTCCATGACCCCGTTTGCGGCATGTCCGTCGATCCGGAAAAAAGTGAACGCAAGGTAAGCCACGCTGGGCATGATTATTATTTCTGTAGCGATCATTGCAAGGCCAAGTTCGAGGCGGACCCAGACGCATATACGACCGCCAAAGACCCGGTTTGCGGCATGAATGTGGACCGGGGTGCAGCGACCCATATCCAGGAGCATGAGGGCAATAGCTACTATTTCTGTTCGGAAAAGTGCGAGCAGAAGTTCGTAGCCGACCCTGCCCAATATCTTGGCGACAGACCGGACCCAGAGCCGATGCCGGAAGGCACGATATACACCTGCCCAATGCACCCTGAAATCCAACAGGTGGGGCCGGGGACCTGCCCCATCTGCGGTATGGCTCTCGAGCCAATGGGTGTGCCCACGGGGGATGAAGGCCCGAACCCGGAGTTGGTGGATTTCAAGCGCCGTTTCTGGTTGGGGGCAATTTTCACGGTACCGCTTCTGGTGCTATCCATGGGCCCCTATGTCGGCCTTGGCGGTGTTCGAGATATCTTTGGCGAACGTCTGACGCTGTGGATTGAGTTAGCCCTTGGTACCCCCGTGATCTTGTGGGCCGGGTGGCCTTTCTTTGTTCGTGGGGTTCAATCAGTTGTTACCGGTAACCTCAATATGTTCACGCTGATCGGGCTTGGGACCGGTGCGGCCTATCTTTTCAGCGTTGTCGCGGTGCTGGCGCCCGGCATTTTCCCGGACGGATTCCGAGACCCGGAAGGCCATGTGGGTGTCTATTTCGAGGCGGGTGCCGTGATTGTGACGCTGGTGCTTCTTGGTCAGGTGATGGAACTGGGCGCGCGGGAGCGCACCGGTGCTGCCATTAAGGCGCTTCTGGACCTGGCGGCCAAGACGGCGCGGGTGATCCGTGACGACGGACGGGAAGAGGAAATTCCGCTTGAGGATGTTGTGGTTGGCGACCGCCTGCGCGTGCGGCCGGGCGACAAGATTCCGGTGGACGGTATCGTTCAGGAAGGGCGGTCGTCAGTGGACGAGTCGATGATTTCTGGTGAGCCGGTGCCGGTTGAAAAGGTGGAAGGTGACAAGCTTACAGGTGCCACAATCAATGGCACAGGCAGCCTGATCATGACGGCAGAGCGGGTGGGCAAGGATACCATGCTGTCCCAGATCGTCGAGATGGTAGCAAATGCACAAAGGAGCCGGGCACCGATCCAGAAACTGGCAGACTCTGTTGCGGGCAAGTTTGTGCCGGTGGTAATTCTTATTGCCGTGCTCGCCTTTATCGCTTGGGCTGTTTGGGGGCCAGCGCCATCTTTGTCATATGGTTTGGTTGCGGCTGTCGCTGTACTCATCATCGCATGCCCATGTGCGCTCGGCTTGGCAACGCCGATGTCAATTATGACAGCTACCGGCCGGGGCGCACAGGCGGGCGTTTTGATCAAGAATGCAGAAGCGCTCGAACGCTTTGCCAAAGTTGATATCCTGATTGTCGACAAGACCGGGACACTGACGGTGGGCAAACCTAAACTGGTGGCTGTGCTGCCGCAGGCGGGCCACAGCGAAGAGGATGTCCTCCGTTTTGCTGCGAGCCTTGAGCGCGGGTCGGAGCATCCGCTGGCGGAAGCTATTGTCTCCGGCGCGGAAGAGCGTGGCCTGAAGCTTGTGGCTGCCGACGATTTTGAAGCGGTGACAGGCAAGGGCGTGAAAGGCGTGATCGACGGCACTTCAGTGGCACTCGGGAATGCCAAGCTGCTTGACGACATGGGACTGGATGGTGGAGCCTTGGCTGATACCGCCAATGCGCGCCGTGACGAAGGCGAGACAGTCATGTTTGTTGTGCTCGATGGCAAGATCGCCGGGCTTGTGTCGGTAGCTGATCCAGTGAAAGAAACGACGCCGGATGCGCTGAAGGCGCTACACGCAGAAGGGCTGACGGTGATCATGGCCACTGGCGATAATGAGCGCACAGGTCGGGCCGTGGCGGCAAGGCTGGGGATCGACGATATCCGTGCCGACGTATTGCCCGAAGACAAGGCCCGGATCATTCGGGAACTGCAGGAAAAAGGCCATCATGTTGCCATGGCGGGTGACGGTGTCAATGACGCACCGGCGCTTGCGCAGGCAGATGTGGGCATCGCCATGGGCACCGGCGCTGATGTGGCGATCGAAAGTGCGGGCTTTACGCTCGTGAAAGGGGACCTGACAGGGATTGTCAGGGCACGGCGGCTGGCGCGTGCCACCATGCGCAATATCAAGCAGAACCTGTTCTTTGCGCTTGTCTATAACGCCGCAGGCGTGCCGATTGCGGCAGGTGTCCTGTATCCCTGGCTGGGCCTCCTCATTTCGCCCATGTTCGCGGCCGCGGCCATGAGCCTGAGTTCTGTGTCGGTGATCAGTAACTCGCTCAGGCTGAAGTCGATCCGGCTCCAGGAGTGAAGTCATGGCACAGCTGACGATTGGAAAACTTGCTGACGCGACCGGCGTTGGCATTGAAACGATACGGTATTATGAGCGATGCCATGTCCTCCCCACGCCTGAGCGCACCAGCGCCGGATATCGGGTATATGGCTCGGAAAATGTCAGGCAGCTTAAGTTCGTGAAGGAAGCGCAGTCTTTAGGTTTTACACTTAAAGAAATAAGGGAGCTCCTGGAACTGTCAGCGAGTCCTGCGGCTGATTGCGCAGCCGTCAACAAGATTGCAAGAGACAAGATTGAACAGATCGACGGCAAGCTGGCTCTTCTGACCAAGATCAAGCAGAATTTGGAAGTGTTGGCGGAGTATTGCCCAGGCAATGAACAGCCGCTCCAGGACTGTAGCATCATCAATCATTTGTACGGCGACTAACCACCACCAGTTTTCATACTAGAACTCGTTTTGAGTAGGAATAAACTTTGAAAAAGCAGCAACTTCATAAGTTTCTAGCAAAAACCCATAAGTGGATCGGTCTGATTCTTGGTCTTCAGGTTCTGGCTTGGACGGTGGGTGGAGTCGTCATGAGCTGGATACCGATCGATACGGTACGGGGTGCGCACAATGTCGCTGTGCATGCGCCCGTGGCGCTGCCAAATGTCGAGGGACTGTTGCCCTTGGGGAACTTCGCCATCCAAGGAAAAGGCCAAATTCAGCAAGCAACATATAAGACCTTATTGGGGCGTCCGGTCGTCCGGTTGATGCATCTGGGTGGTCAGGTGACATTGGTGGACGCTAGGACCGGCGAGCTGCTGTCGCCCATTGATGAGCAGGTGGCACGCCAGATCGCCGACGCCGATTTCAAGCCAGACGTGCCGATAGCGTCCAGCACGCTTCTGGATGCGCATACGATTGACTATCGCGGGCCGTTGCCGGTGTGGCAGGTCATGTTCGCCGATGAAGACACCACATCAATTTATGTGTCTCCTGCCGAGGGGCGTGTGCTCGCCAGGCGTTCGGCCACGTGGCGCCTGTATGACTTTTTCTGGATGCTACACATCATGGATTATGACGAACGCGAAAATTTCAATAATCCGTTGATCATGACTTTTGCGTTCAGTGCAGTGCTGTTCACACTGTCGGGTTTGGGCCTCATGTTTTTCCGCTTCTACCGGCGAGATTTCAACTGGCTCCTCGGACGGAGGAAGCGGCGTTAGATGCTGGCCGACCGGCTGTTGCAAAGGAGGCAGGCTTTGGAAAAGACAATGAAGATATCGGATTTTTCGGCCTTCTCTGGTGTGCCGAGTGAAACTATCCGATACTATGAAAGGCGGGGGCTTCTTCCGGCACCTGCGAGAAAGCCCTCCAATTACCGGATGTATAGCAAGGAAGATGCCGCACGGGTTCGATTCCTGCACCATCTTCAATCTTTGGGGTTGTCGCTTCGTCAACTGGTCACTTTGCTTTCTCTCTGTGATGAAGAAAAGCCATTGAGTTTGGATGACGAATCTTTTGTCGATACGATTTTAGAGGAGCTTGACGCTCGGCGAGCTTTGTCAGATCGCTTGGAAACAGTGCTGAGAGAGTTAAAAGCTAGTGAGAAGTGCTCGGATATAGCGCGGCAAATGTTCGGGGAAGGGTTTGCTCCATAGACAGCTAGTGACACGCCTGTGTCACCGTTCAAGATGGAGAGTTCAGGAACAGGGAAGGAGCACCAAGATGAAACTTAACGCAACCGCTATGGCAAATGCCGCCGCTGCGACCGCTGCCATTCTATGGATCGTCTGCAGTCTTCTCGTTGTTATGTTGCCGGGCATGATGCTGTCCATGACAGGGCATATGGTCCATTTGGATATGGGGGCACACAGCTGGGTCATGAGCGCCTACGGCTTTGGTTTTGGGCTGATAATCTGGGTCGTGTTAGCGTGGGTGATAGGCTGGTTGGTTGCAACCTTCTATAACCGGTTTGATAGCAAAGCCTAAGGGGCAGATCATAGACGGCGATACGGCAAAGTGGGACGGGAAGCTCCTACTCGCGCAAAGGTGGGCGCTTTATCATGGGCCCGCCGGCGACACGACTTTCCATGCCCATTATCCTGTGCAGCTCGTCTTCTCAGACGCCACAGAGGCGACGGTTATCCTTGATGATCGCCAGATAACGGGGCGTTTCCTCAATATCCCATCAAACGCAAAGCACATGCTCGCGCCAAGCGGGCAGCCGATTGATCTGCTTTATATTGAGCCAACCTTGCAGGAAGGAAATGAGGGCGAGAGTAGAGATCTTTCAAAGTGGCTTTCCGCGCTGCGACAACGAAAAGCCACGCTTGATGATCCCAGGATGATCCGCGTCCTTGAGGCCATTGATGACGGGCTTGGCGGCAAAATCACGCAGGATATGGTCGCGCGCGACGCAGGCATGTCTAAAAGCAGTTTTACGAAGCTGTTCCGTGCGACGATTGGTATGCCGCTTCGAAGGTATGTCCTGTGGCGGCGCTTGAATGTTGCGGTTGCCGCAATTGGCCGAGGGGCAGATGCAACCCAAGCTGCCCACAAGGCAGGCTTTGCGGATTCTGCCCATTTCTCAAGAACAATGAGGGAGACATTTGGTGTCTCCCCCACAGATAGCGTTTTAAAGATCCAGATGACAGTCGCAGAAACGTCAGCTGTCTAGTGTTCGTGCTTCTTTGGCCTATAGTCGCGGCTTGAAGAATGGGTGTGCACCACTTTCCATTCCCCCTCTACCAGGCGAAACAGGAATGTTTGGCGCCCGGCTTTATCGAACTCCCGCCCATCTTTCCTGATCTTGCCTTTGACACGAGTATCGGCGACGGCCCATGCAAAGCCGCCCTCGAAATGGATTTCGATATCCGAGAAATCGAGGTGCAGATATTCAAGGGCGTCTTTCTCTGGCTCCACATGGTTGGTCACCAGGTCGTCCAATCCCTCATTCTGACCGCCGGGCTCTATATAGCGGGCGCCTTCGAAATCGAGGAAGTGCTTTCGGAACGGTGTCCCATCACCGTTTTCCCAACCATATTCGATGGCGGTGATGATTTCTTTAATCGCTTTTTCGTCATCAACAGACGCGAAAACAGACGTTGACCCGATGGCGATAAGTGCCGCGCAGATAAGTGTTCTCACTCTATCCCTCCCTTTTTCTTACAGCGCTGATACTAAAGGGCTTTTACGTTATAAGGCAAATCATTTCGCGGCCTGATTTGGAACTGTGGCTTCTGTTTCAGAGGATGCTTTGAATGGCTGGATCAACTGTGCCAGATAGCCGACTGGATAGTCGGGTTCCTTACCGATGCCCAGGTCGTTTGAGGAGAAGCGGCGTTCGGTGTCATATACGGCTGTCCCCAGCATCCGGTCCCAGATTGTCGTGAACAGGCCAAAGTTCACGTCGCCTTCCACAGGCCACTTGATGTGATGAAACCGGTGCAAAGGGGAAAGCGCTAACACATAGCGAAGCGGCCCTATTTTCACGTCCACATTGCTATGCTGCAGGAGTAGCTGGATGGCGACCGCAAATGCAAGCAGGGCGGCGATGTTTAGCGGGATCCCCATCAGGATCAAAGGGCATGTGCCGCCGAGTGTCTCAATCGCCTGATGAAGCGGGTGTTTCATCAAACCGTTGAAGCCATACATGCGCTTGACGCTGTGATGAACCGCATGGAAGCGCCACAGAGTAGGATAGATGTGGCTTGCATAGTGCACCAAAGTGATGCCGCAGTAGGCGATCAGGATGGCAAGCAACAGTTGTCCCCACATGGGCCAATCAGTGGGCCAAACATCAAAACCCGGTACGATGGCGACAATCAAAGGCAGCAAAGCCACGGACGAGGCATTGGCGACTTCGTTCACAAAGGCATGAGCCACGTCTCGCCAACTATCCCCACGGTCTTGGTTCCATTGCCTCTCGTATGGCACAAGGCGTTCCAGCGCAAACGAGATGCCAATAGCAAGCAGTAGCAGTACCAGCAGCGCGCCATAACCATAACCGCCTGCAATGGCATAAAGCGCGGCAGCCAAAAAGCCGCCAAGCATCGATGGCACATAGGTCACCTTGATCAACTCTTTCAAAACAAACATCGATCTCTCTCCTTTGTTCAGGGCAGAGATAACGATTGGAGGTCTAAGCGGCTTGAATAATTGGCCATTTCTTCAAGCGGGATCAGCGGTCGTTCACTTAGTTTGTCATTCAGGAAATCAGTTTAGGAGGCGGCAATGCCAAATATCGCAGAACATGAAAAAGGCGAGCCCGAGGCCTTTGTTCCGGCCCTTCGCTACAAGTGGGCCGCGGGCGTTTATGACTTGGTCATCGAATATTTTACTCGTGGCAGTGTACTGCGGAGATTGTCTGTCGATGCGATAGCGCCAGAGCCTGGAGAAGCCATTTTGGACCTCGGGTGCGGCACGGGTGAGTTGTCCCTCGCATTAGCGCAGACTGAGCCAAGAAGCAGTGTCACCGGATATGATATCGATCCTGAGATTCTGGAGATCGCACGCAATAAGATGGGGCTCCAAGGTGAGGTATCTGCAGTCACGTTTCGAGACGTCAATGTGACGGACGCCGCCTCACTTCCACAGCAAGATATTGGCCGCTTCGATTGTGTGACCTCCAGCCTCGTGTTTCACCACTTGACCCATGATCAAAAGCAGCAGGCGCTTAAGTCCGTTCAGGCGTTGCTGCGACCCGGCGGTCGGTTCGTTTTGATCGACTGGGGTCCAGGGGTGAATGTGTTCCTTGGAGCCGCCTTCTGGCTGGTGCGCTTGCTTGATGGTTTGGCCGTCACCCGTGATAATGCGAATGGAGCCTTGCCCGACATGCTTGAAGAAGCCGGCTTCGCGCAGATCGACGCAAAACCATTGCTGAACACCATGTTCGGCACCGTTTGGCAATATTCAGCGACGAAGTGACCTTTGGGGTCCGTTAGAAGAGAGGGCACTCGCGCAAAAGCGGCTCCATATCTTGTCCCACGCAGCTGTGCTCAGTGTTGGTCAGTGGGTGAAGTCGTCTTTTCATGATCCAGGCTATTGAGCAGATCGTCAGGCATGTATGAGATGCCTGCCTTAGGCTCAGGACCTATTAATTTAGGGATGGTGTGATAGGAGGAATTGTGATTCAAGGTGGTGGAAGGAGCTTCCACCATGTCCGACTTATATTATCTGAGCGAAGGCCAGCTTGCCCGCATTCAGCCTTTCTTTCCACTATCCCACGGCGTGCCACGGGTTGATGACCGCCGGGTCATCAGCGGGATCATCCATGTTCTGAAGCGGGGGCTTCAGTGGCGTGATGCGCCGAAGGAATACGGGCCATACAAGACCCTGTATAACCGTTTCAAGCGCTGGAGCGAGATGGGGGTCTTTGACCGGATTTTCCAGGAATTGTCGTCCCAGGATATTCCTGACCAGTTACAGATAGACGCCTCACACCTGAAAGCACACCGGACGGCCGCCAGTCTGGCAAAAAAGTGGATGTTCCCCGCGACATTGGCCGGACAAAAGGCGGGTTGAACTCGAAGCTGCATGCGGTTTGTGACGGTGACGGCAGGCCGCGCCTTTTGTGTCTGACGCCGGGCAATGCCAGCGATTTCAAGGGAGCGGCCATGCTGGCCCCGCACCTGCCGCAGTCACAGGACTTGCTGGCTGACAAGGGCTATGACGCCAACTGGTTCAGGGCGTGCCTCATCAAGCGCGGGATCAGGCCCTGCATCCCACCAAAGCGCAACAGACGCAAGCCGATCGCCTATGACAAGACCCTGTATCGTCAGCGACACAAGATCGAGAATATGTTCGGCAAACTCAAGGATTGGTGCCGTATCGCCACCCGATACGACCGCTGTTCCCATACCTTCATGGCTGCAATCAAAATCGCCGCCATCGTCATTTGGTGGATTTAATGAGTCCTGAGCCTAACAACCGAAACAAGCTTCCGGGTGTTTCGGATATCATCCAATGGGTTGGCGGATAGAACGACCAAGTCTGCGATTTTACCAGTCTCGATGGTGCCAATCTGGTCTTCGCGATAGACGAACTTGCTGCCGTTTTGCGTTGCGATCCTCAATGTGTCTGCGGGCGAGATGCCTGCCTCTACAAAAAGTTCCAGCTCTCGATGAAAGCTGGCGCCCGGTGTCATCCAAGGCATGCCAACGTCGCTGCCTGCGCCCAATACAACACCAGCCCGATGGAACCGCAGCGTCAATTGCTTGCCAAGCTCGAAAAGCGGTTTGAAGGAGAGGACTGTGTCGCGCATGCTGCCTTGGACGATCCGGTTACCGGAGGCCCAATTATCTCCCCATAGGAAATGCGTGATCGATTTCGGCGCCTTATGCGGATCAAGGCGAGCCAAAACCCGGTCAACCTCATCCGCGAAAACAAGGGACTCGTCCGTCACCAACGTTGGGTCGACCATCGTATCGCTTTTTAGAAGCGCCTCGATCAATCGGTCAACGGCGGGCCCATTGATGTCAATGAGGTCGCGGATGCGCTGGCCTGTTGCTGTATCATCAGTATCTCGCATGCTTAGCAGAAACTTCCAACCGCGATAGTCGCGCTCAAACTCTTCGAGGCTAATGCCATGGCGTGCAGCCTGCGCTTCCCGGTTTTCCTTGGTGATGAGTTCCGTGAGCGGACCTTCGAAGCCAAAATGCAGAAGGCCGTCGATCCCACTTTCTGCCGCCTCCGTCCATGTGGTTTCGGATAAATGGCCTATTACAGGCAAACCTAAACTATGGGCCTCATCAATAGCGGCGGCCACAAGTGGCGGAGGCAATAGCGCGTAAAGCTTGATGAGATCGACACCTTCTTCATGTTGCCGCCGCACTTCCTGTCGGACTTCTGCCTCGGTCTGGGCTGCAAAGCTATCGCTTCCCTTGCCGTCAATAAGCCTGCCGCCCGTAAAAAATGTATATGGCGGTGCAAAAGTGAGCCACGGAAGCGGCGGCAAAGTGTTGCTGCGGGCGGACTAAAAGTTTGCCAGTTTGAGGCTTTTCCATTTTTGGGAGGGCCAGAGGATATTCACCGTGGACTTATACAGACGTGTCCGGCTTGCCTGCCATGTTGAGGGTTTGAGCCAGCGAGAAGCTTCGCGCCGTTTTGGCGTCTCCCGCGCCAGCATATCGAAGATGCT